>Ga0255055_10000030_pt1 | contig 97463 bp, 101 predicted proteins | sample JV7_2_27_MG_FD_188633 | JGI IMG/M metagenome (GOLD analysis project Ga0255055, IMG submission 188633) | Seawater microbial communities from Jervis Inlet, British Columbia, Canada - JV7_2_27 | ecosystem: Environmental > Aquatic > Marine > Inlet | place: Canada: British Columbia | collected... | reverse complement strand
ACGATATCGGTCCTCTTCAGATCCTGGCAATCGCCTTCGGAGATCCCCAACTCGACGGCAGAATTCTCGAGTCGCTTGCCGATGCCAGCGATGCCGGCGTGATCAAGATCGTCGACCTTCTCGGTGTCTACAAGGACGAGTCGGGTGAGTTGCTCGTAGCCGAGATGTCGGATCTCACCGAGGACGAGGCCATGGTGTACGGAGCCTGGGTCGGTGCTCTCATCGGACTGGGGGCAGGCGGCGCCGAGGGTGCTCGCGAGGGCGCCGTCGTCGGAGCTCTCGCCGCAGCCGACGAGTACGAATACGGCCTCTCCGCCGAGGATGTGGCGTGGATCGCGGATGAGATCCCCGCCGGTGGCGCCGCGATGTTGCTCGTCATCGACCATCAGTGGGCGGTTCCATTCCGCAATGCCGTGAGGGACTCGGGTGGCGTGCTGCTGGCGCAGGACTTCCTCAGCCCTGCGGCCCTCATCGTCGCCGGGGCGATCGCCGGCAACGAGTAACCACGAGCCGCTGCGGAGAAGGGCCGGTGCCACTGTGCCGGCCCTTCTCCGCCCTTGGTACCCCGGTATCGTGGATGCGGGTGCTACGGCACGGTCACAACCGGCTGCTCGGCGAGGTGTCCGACCTTGTGGGTCACGCTGCCGAGGATCAGACCCTTCAAGTCGCTCAGGCCACGCCGACCCATGACGATGACGTCGACGCCTTCCTCGTCGGCGGTGTCGACGATGACCTTTGCCGCCGAACCGAAGCGAACGATCCGTTCGACCTCACGCAATCCGGCGATCTCGGCCCGCGTCATCGCTCGCTCAGTGAGCTCATCTGCTGCCGACTGCATGGCCTCGCGGTTCGTCACATAGACGCCTTCCACCTCGGCCATCACACCCATGGGCACCGGGACGAGGGCCGTCTCCTGGATCACGTTCAGCACGAGGAGGCAGGTGTCTGCGCTCTTGGCCAGGGTGATGGCAAAGTCCACGGCGCGATCGCTTGCCTCCGAGCCATCGATAGCAACGAGCACCTTGTTCATGGCGTCACCTCCTGCCGGTATCTTCTACCGGAAGGGGTTCATCGCCTAGGGCCGATTTTCCGTATCTCGTCGGCCCGCGTATTGCTCGTCGGTGACACTTTCCGCTGCCCACACGGTTTTGCCGCCGACGGTGATGGAGAGATGCAGCAGCGGTGAGTCCGGTCCGGCACCGTGCCAGTGCAGGTCGTTCGGGAGTGTGGTGACCGTGTCACCGGCAGCCATGACCACACGCTCCCCGGTGACGCTGGCGACGATGCCGCTGCCCGATATCACATGGAGCACCTGACCGCCGGGGTGGCGGTGCCAGTCGGTGCGTGCCCCCGGAGCGAACTGCACGCCGAGGACGTCCAGTCCGTCCGGGTCCTCGCTCAGTGACATCGGCCCGAACCAGGCATCCCCTGTGAAGTGATCGGCAGGGGCCGCGGCCCACTCGAGGTCGTCGATTGGTGATTGATCCATGGCGGCACGGTAGCCTCGGCGCTGTCTGTGATATCTCCGGGAGAGACAGGCGCGACCCATGAACGAACCTTTCGAGAAGCTCACCGCCGCCGGTGATTTCGTCACACGGCATGTCGGTCCGAGGCCCGGCGATGTCGAGGCCATGCTCGAGGTCGTGGGAGCCACGAGCCTCGACGACCTCATCGATCGAGCGGTCCCGGTGTCGATCCGCACCGGCCACGAGCCGCAGCTGCCCGCCCCGCTCTCCGAGGTCGAGGCGGTCGAACGCCTCGAAGAGATCGCCTCTCGCAACGAGGTGTACACCTCGATGATCGGCATGGGCTACTACGGCACCGCGACCCCGGGCGTGATCCTGCGCAACGTTCTCGAGAACCCCGGGTGGTACACGGCCTATACGCCCTATCAGCCCGAGATCTCCCAAGGTCGACTGGAAGCGCTCCTCAACTTCCAGACGATGGTGGCCGACCTCACTGGGCTCGAGATCGCCAACTCGTCACTGCTCGACGAGGCCACAGCCGCGGCCGAGGCGATGACGATGCTGAAGCGTGTTTCCCGGTCGACGTCAGACGCGTTCTTCGTCGACGACGCCTGTCATCTCCAGACGATCGAGGTCGTTCGCACCAGGGCAGCTCCGCTCGGGATCAAGGTGATCGTTGGTGACCCCAACACCGACCTCAACGGTCACGCTCCGTTTGGCGTGCTCGTCCAGTACCCGGCGACGACCGGCGCTGTGGCCGAACACACCGCGCTGTTCGCTTCGATCCATGAGGCCGGAGGGCTCGTTGCCGTCGCCTCCGATCTCCTCGCCTTGACCATCTTGAAGTCTCCCGGAGAGATGGGCGCCGACGTCGTGGTCGGCTCCTCGCAACGCTTCGGCGTGCCGATGATGTTTGGTGGGCCTCACGCCGCATTCATGGCCACGCGCCAGGAGTACATTCGCCAGATCCCCGGTCGGGTAGCGGGGGTGTCGAAAGACGCCGTCGGTCGCACGGCCCTTCGGCTCACGTTGCAGACCCGCGAGCAGCACATTCGCAGGGAGCGGGCGACCTCGAACATCTGCACCGCCCAGGTCCTGCTGGCGGTCATCGCCGCGATGTATGGCGTGTACCACGGCCCGGAGGGGATCACGAAGGTGGCCTCGCGTGTCCATCGCCTCACATCGGCACTCGTCGCCGGCCTTCGCAGAGGTGGCGTCGATGTGGTGAACGACACATGGTTCGACACGATCGCCATCGAGGTGACGGACGTGGAGGAGGTGCTCGCCGAGGCACGAGATCACGGCATCAACCTGCGACCGATCAGCCGGCGCCGTGTCGGCGTGTCGCTGGATGAGACCACGACGCCCGAGCACGTCTCTGTGCTGCTCAGGGTGTTCGGTGTGTCGCCCGAGTTGGATCTCGACGCCCCCCCCAGCGGCATTCCTGCCCCGCTGGCCCGGACTTCGGAGTTCATGTCCCACCCGGTCTTCCACCGCTATCGCTCCGAGACCGAGATGCTCCGCTACCTGCGGCGTCTTCAGGACAAGGACATCGGACTCGACCGTTCGATGATCCCGCTCGGGTCCTGCACGATGAAGCTGAACGCCACCACCGAGATGCTCCCGGTGACCTGGCCCCAGTTCGCCTTGATTCATCCGTATGCGCCGCCCGACCAGGCGGCGGGATACCGAGAGTTGATCGATGATCTGGAGCGCTGGCTCGGCGAGTTGACGGGTTATGACGCAGTGTCGCTACAGCCGAATTCCGGGGCTCAGGGTGAGTTCGCCGGCCTGCTTGCGATCCGCGGCTACCACGAAAGCCGCGGTGAGGGCCACCGTGATATCTGCCTCATCCCGGCATCGGCTCACGGGACCAATCCCGCGTCCGCGACGATGGCTGGGATGAAGGTGGTCGTTGTCGCCACCGACGAGGACGGCTCCATCGACCTATCTGATCTGACAGCGAAGGCCGAACAACATGCCGATCGCCTCGCGGCGATCATGATCACGTATCCCTCGACTCACGGCGTGTTCGAGGCGGCGATCACCGAGGTCTGCGACATCGTCCACGCCAACGGCGGCCAGGTGTATGTCGACGGAGCGAATCTCAATGCCATGCTCGGCGTTGCCGAACCCGGCCGCTTCGGCGGCGACGTTTCCCACATGAACCTGCACAAGACGTTTGCCATCCCGCACGGTGGCGGCGGTCCGGGGGTGGGCCCCATCGGTGTTCGCTCCCATCTCGCGCCGTTCCTCCCCGGCAATCCCCTCGGCGGTAACGACCGGGAGGAGGGTGGTGTCGGTCCCGTGTCCGCGGCTCCATGGGGATCTGCAGGCATCCTTCCCGTCACCTGGGCCTATATCGCCATGATGGGGGCCGACGGGCTCCTGGCAGCGACCCAGCTCGCCATCCTGAACGCCAACTACGTCGCGCTCCGGCTGGCTCCCCACTATCCGGTGCTCTACACGGGTGCCAACGGCCTCGTGGCCCACGAATGCATCATCGATATCCGAGCGATCCAGCACGAGACGGGTGTCACCAACGAGGACGTCGCCAAACGTCTCATCGATTACGGGTTCCATGCCCCCACGATGAGCTTCCCGGTGGCAGGGACGCTGATGATCGAACCGACCGAATCGGAGTCGAAAGAGGAGCTGGACCGCTTCATCGACGCCATGATCGCCATCAAAGAAGAGATCGACCAGGTGGCAAACGGCACGGTTGGGCTCGAGGACAGCGTGCTGCGCGCGGCACCGCATCCTGCAGAGGACCTGCTCGGCGATGCCTGGGAGCATCCGTACTCCCGCCAGGAGGCCGCCTACCCCGTCCCCGCCCTTCGCGAGGACAAGTACTGGGTCCCGGTGTCGCGCATCGACAACGCCTACGGCGACCGCAACGTCTTCTGCTCCTGCCCGCCGCTGGAAGACTGGTAACCGACCATCGCGCGTGCCTAAAGGACGCCTCAGTGACCCTTTAGGCACGCGCGATGGTCGGAGAGTCAGCCTTCCATGGGGATGGCGCATGCGGTCACCGCGATTGTGGACCGAACGGCCACCAGGTGAGCCGTGAACGGCTGGCTCACGATGACGCAGACACGCGTCGGTTCCGTCTCCACGACGATCTTCCTGTCGTCTCGCGGGCGGGCATCACGCGCTGCGATCTCGGCCGCGGCGCGGGCCGCACCGGCATCGATGACGAGCGAACCCTCGTAGCGTGCGGCTACATCGATGCGGGATGCACCGGCTTCTGCTCCGGCATCCGCGGCGAAGGCGACCTCCCGCACCGCCGCCGAGTACAAGGAGATATCGAGAGCGAGAACGATGATCACGAGAGTCGCCATCACCAACCCGGCGACCATTGGCAGCATCGAGCCGCCCTCGTCGCTCACGGTCGGCTCCGATGTGGGCTGATCGGCGCCGCTGCCTCGCCCTTGACCTCGATCGCGCCGACACCGCGCACGGGTCCGAGGAGTCCCACGTCCAGGCGGACGGTCACGCGGACCACCTCGTCCTCCACGACGACCTCGACATCGGCTCCCGGCGCGATCCGCTGAGCCAGGGCCACGGTGTCGTCAACGGTTGCGTAACGTGCGAGGCTCGTTGCCGCGACCCGCGCTGCCTCGCTCGCCGCGTCGCCTGCCGCCGTCACTCTGCCGATCAGCACGATCGCCTGGCCGCCGAGCAAGACCGTGATTCCACCCACGGCGAGCACCTCGAGCAGCGAAGAGCCACGTTCACTCACGGCAGAACGACCAACGGTGACTCCGCATCGACCGTCATCGTGATCGGCACGAGATCCGGCCCCGGCGGTCGCCACTCGAAGGCGACGGAAGCCCGCGCATTGCGACCGTCGATAGTCACGTCCGCCCGGGGGTTCATAGCTCCCGGAACCGTCGCCACGATGTTGCCGATGAGCTCCCGACGCTCGTCGACGAGGCTGGCTCCGGGTCGCGCCGCCTCCCGTGCCGCGGCGTCTACGGCGGCCGCCGCCGTCTGACGCGCAACCAGCAAGAACGCAGCCTGCGCCAGGACGATCAGAAACAGGAACAAGATCGCGATGGCGGCCAGACCCTCGATCGTCGTTGATCCTCGCTCTACGAGAAGAACGCGGTGAGCTGGCCGGCGATTGCCGACCAGATATCGGCAGCAGCACTTCTCACCTGGGGTAGCAACATAGCTATGACCAGGACGGCCATCGTTGCCAGACCGAGCCATTCGACGGTCGTGGCCCCTCGCTCGTCGCGAATCAAGGTGCCGAGCAATGCGTCACCTCCTCTCTCTGAATCGAGAACTAGGGAGCCAGGCTCCGCAGTCCGGTGATGGTTGGATAGAGCAGAAACAGGAGCGTCACCGGGACCATCAGTCCCAACACTGGTCCATACGTCGTGATCGCTCTACGGCCGCCCTCTCTCGTCAGATCGTCTGCAATGGCGGCGCGGTAGTCCTTCGCCAATTCGGAGAGTGCGCCCGCGAGCCGCCCGCCACTCACGTGGGCATGTGCGAGGAGGGTGTAGAGCCTCGATGCTTCCGGGTCGACGGTGGCTTTCGATGCGGTATGGAGTGCTTCGGTCATGCCCGATCCCGAATCGGCATCCTCGAGCGCGACTCTCAGCTCGTCCGCGGCGACGCCCTGAGCGGATTCTGTGAGACGAACGACCGACATGGAGACCGACTCCCCGGCGAGCACATGCAGGGCAAGTACCTCACACACGATCGGAAGCTCATGTCGGAGGCGGGCACCTCGTCGCTCCGCTCGTGTTGAGAGATACATACCGAACAGAAGCCATCCAGACGCCGCTCCCACCGCGATGAGCGCAGGCGCGGACCGTCCACCGTCCTCGACGAATAGATCACCCTGTACGGCGAGCAAGCCGATCAGTGCGCCGACGCCTGCGGATGCCAGGCGTCTCCATCGAGTTTGTTCCTGCGACCAGCCGAGTCCGGCCGCGGCCGCGGCAGAAAGGGGCACCGCCTCGGCCGGTGCCTCGTCGGCCGCGCGTCGCAGGTAGGGGGCGACCCGATCCACGAGCATGCTGGGTCGCGTATAAACGACGGTCAGGAAGACGCCGAGAGCCGCGCCGGCGGCGACGATGGCCGTCATTCGAACACCCGGGGCGTCTGCGCCAACCTCGCGCTACGCCGTGCCAGGAGATACCCGGCACCCGTTCCGATCAGACCGATCGTGATCACGACGGCGCCAGACGGAGATCGGTAGGCGACCGCGGCTTGCGGGTTGGTTGCGATCGCCAGGACGAGCAGCGCCCATGGCGCAATGAGGGCGACCGCGGCGGTCATTCGTTGCTCGGTCATGGCGGCTTCATGAGCGCGGCGCAAGCGCAGTTCATCGGCGACCGAGATGCTCAGAGCGGACAGGACTTCGCCGACTCGCCGTCCCCCGGATCGATGGGCGACAGACACGGTGACGAGTATGCGGTCCGCTATGGGATCGGCGAGATCGTTGCGGAGGTCGTCGAGAGCTTGCTCGAATCCGGGCCCGAAGCGAACGGCATCGTCGATCCGTTCGGTGGCTGAACAAAGTGGGGGCGGGGCGGCCGTCAGACCGTCGAGGAGCGCCTCGGTGAGGGTGGATCCGGCAGTGACCCGCGAACGCACACGCGCCAGCACATCCGGCCACGCGGCGGCGACCGCCTCACGGCGCTTGCGCCTACGCGATTGTTCCATCGCTACCGGAGCCACAGCCACGAACAGGCCGACCGTAGCCGCGGCCACGGGTGCAGCAAGCAGACCGTACGCGACCGACCCCCCGGCAACCCCGGCAACGGCGGAGATCGCCAGCACCGGAACGGAGGGAGTATTGAACACGGGCACCTTGAACGTCGGAATGCGCCCGGTGACGATGATCCACGCAGCAGCGGCCGCGAGGATCGCGGCGGCGCCTCTCACGTCTTCCACCGCACGGAGGCAAGCCTGCCGTCGTCGGGGCGGGTCCCGGACCACACGAGACGGTCCCCGCTGCGTTCGAAGAGCGCCTGGGTCGTGAACACGTCGCCGTCGAGTTGTGTCGGCACGTAGATGATCTCCTCGACTCTCCTCGAGCGGCCGATTCGTCTGAGATGGACGACGAGATCCGTGACCGAGCTGATGGCTCGTCGCACGAATGGGATCGCGACATTTTGACCGGCAAGGACGCTGTAGGAGACGAGTTTCTCCAGTGCGTCACGCGCACTGTTGGCGTGGAGCGTGGCGAGACCGGAGCACCCTGCGTTGAGTGCCATGAGGAGATCGAGGGCCTCGGGGCCACGCACTTCACCGACCACGATCCGATCCGGGCGCTGTCGTAGGGCCTCGCGAACGAGGTCACGCAACGTGATGGCGGCTCCGCCGTCTAGGCCCTCGTCCCGTGTCTGCATCTGGGTCATGTCGGGGAGGGGTGCGTCGATCTCGAAGACCTCCTCGCAGGTCACGACCCGCCGATCGGGAGGTACCTCTCGGAGCATGCAATTCACCAGCGTCGTCTTGCCGGCCCCTGGTGCGCCTGTTGCGAGCACGGTGAGGTCGTTGCGCATTGCCATCCGCAACAGGTCTGCGGCACCCGTCGAGAGAGTATCCCGGTCTACGAGGTCGTCGAGCCCGGTAGCAGTCACGACGAACTTCCGAATCTGGATGTTCAGGCGGTCGGGATGAGTCACCGGTGGTCCCGTGATGTGAAGCCGGCTGCCGTCTGGCAGCTGAGCGGACACGATCGGTGAGGCGAGGTCGAGCCGGCGCCCCGTCCCGGCAAGGAGCTGGTCCGCGATGCGACGGACGGTCGTGTGGTCGGCAACGTGGGGGAGAAGCTCCTTCACTCCGTCGCGAACGATGAACGTACGACGCCCACCGAGGATGATAATCTCTTCGATGGAATCATCGGCCAGGAGGTCACCGACGAACCCGTATCGGCCCGTCTGCAGGGTCGTCACGCCACACCCCGGAGTCCTCGTCGGAACCGCCTGTCCGGTGCTTTCGCGGAGAGCGACGCAGACCTCACGGCGCTCCGATCCGTGAGCACCGCCACCGGATCGAGTCCGGTCCAGTGCCGGACCGCCTCGACCACCTGAGCCCGGTTCTTTGCGGCGACGCGATTGATGACGAGAAGGGGAGGTGGGCCTGCCCATGCGGCGGTGAGTTGCGCGGCGCGGACAATACCGACCGCGCTCCCGTCGATCACGACGACGGCATCATCGGCTCGCTTCACGAGAAGGGAATCCGCGGGGACGGCGCCGAGATCGAGGTACACGTGGTCATGCGTTGCGATCAGCGCCTCGACAACATCCTCGGCCATTGCGTCGCGCAACGGCGGCTCTCCCGGTCGGTGCGAGCCCACGATGATGTCGAGCTTGCCGGTGTGTCGCAGAACGCGTTCGGGCACTTGCCCTTCGGACCGCACTGCGTCGGCGGCGTCGGTCACGTCCGGGCGAGGAGCGAGGCCGAGTCTGATGGCGAGAGCGGGAGCCGCGAGATCCAGGTCGACGAGCACAGAACGAGATCGCCCTGCTTGGTTCATCGCCACAGCCACCGCGACCTCGGTCGAGCCCGGTGCACCTCTCGGACCGAGCACTGCGACGACCCGGCCGGATCCTTGCTCCATCCGGACGCCGGCTGCAAAGGTCAGGTGCCGAATGGCAGAGACGATGGATTCGCTCGATGCGTTGTCGGCCAGGATCTCGTCGGCTCCACCGGCCGCAAGGAGGTCCGCGCCTGGTCTGTCCCCCACGGGATAGATGCCCACGATCGTCAGACCGTGTCTGCGCCAGGTGGCGAGAAGACTCGGGGTGACCCACGCCGTCTCAGCGCCGGCAACAACGACGTCGATCTCATCGCGACGCGTCGCGATCTCATCGGGTTGGAACGCCCTGAGCACGATGCGGAGCGCGGCGTGCTCTCTCGCATACGCCACCAGGTCGGGTTCCCACTCCCGAGCGGAGAGCACGGTCGCGACGCGGACACTCATGGGCCAATCCGGACGAGATCGATGCCGCCGCTTCGCGCCGCCGCAGCCAAACGCCCGGCGAGGTTGTCGTCGACTGCGAGGAGAAGCTCGACACGATCGCCACCAACGCTCGACGCAGCCAGTCGAGCATCGACGACATAGACACGGTGCGCGATGAGTTCTGTGGTCGCCGCCGCTCCCACACCCGACTGCGTGACGTAGACATCGACCTCGTCGCCGGCGGACAGCCCACCGAGAACGGCGTGTGAGGACTCGAGTTCCAGCGCGATGAGGTTGGGCGCGGTCTGCACTTCCGGTGGCACCAGCAGCGATGGGAGCAGAGGCTCCCCTGCGGTGAGCGGGACGCGAAGCGTCCAGTCGGAGAGCTCACCGACGGACGTGCCCTCCACGTGGCCGCCGGCGTCCTCGATGTGGCGCACCTCCACGTCGAGCTCTCCGATGGGGGTCCCTGCGGGTAGGTCAGAGCCCGCCACGAGCACGGCATAGGTCGGAGGCGGCCGACTGATGATGAGCACGAGCCCAGCGGCGGCCGCGGCCAGCCCGACGCCCACGAGGACTCGTCGATCGAGTGCCTGACTCATCGGGAGTCGGAGCGCCATCAGCGAGCCTCCAACGAAACGACATGCGTCAGGCTGACGAATCGCTCACTGGCGCCGTCGAGGACGACGACGTGGTCGATGCCGACGGCATCGACCACTCCCCGGTGGATCTGTCCGTCGATCGTCGACAGCACGACCTCTTCGATGCGGTCCTCAGCCTCGAGGAGCCGGTCGCGCATGCTCCGCCTTCTCAGGGCTGCGGCGCGAGCCGCGACCTGCTCGGCTTCGAGGGTGTCGTCGAGTTGGCGTCGGAGAACACGGCCCAGGCGCTCGAGATCGGGATGCTGGTTCGGGTCCATCTCCGTTCCCTATAACCCAATCGAATCGAGACGCGGAAGCAAGACCTTCGTGCGCTATTTGTTTCGCGTCTCAAGGGGTTGTTTCGCGTCTCGTCGCGACGATTCGCGATTCCGGGAGGGGCCGACGCTCGGCAACGTGCATATCGTCGTGAAGGTGAGAACGCCGAACCAACAATGGAAGGGGCTGCTGCTCGCTGTGGTATCGATCGTTGCCGTGTCGTGTGCGCCGGCCGGGACCAACCCGCTGACCTTCCAGATCGAAGGTGGCATCCGGGCGTATGAAAGCGACGAGGTGTGGTTGTTCGAGCACGCATCCGAAACGGGAGACGACGCGTTGCACGGCGGAACGCCGGTGATCGTCGGCCGTTGTCTCTACGTCGATGACGCGATCGTCGTGTGGCATGCCGAGGGTCCCGATGCAGCCGAAGCTGCGGTTGCCGCGGCGAGGGCGGGAACCAACGTCGTGCTCAGCATTCCGGGAGGCGGGCTCAGCACGGCGGAAGGCGCCGATCCGGACGACCTCCCGAACATCATCACCGAACGCTGCGACACGACCGCGGTGTGGTTCGCGGCCCCGTGAAACCGGCGGGATCACGCCAGGATGTGGTCCGCGACGATCGCCGCCAGGGCGTGGGGGTTGTCGAGCACGACGTTGTGTCCGCTGTCAACAACGACGATGGAGCCTCCCAGCCTTGCGGCTGTCGCCATCTGCTCGGCGAGGCGCACATATTTCGGGTCGCGCTCGCCGGCGACGAACTGGGTCGGGGGTACTAGCAGCCGCAGCTCATCGAGCACGGTCCGCTGCACTCCTTGGCCGTACCCCCGGAGCGCAGCCGCCAATCCTGAGGCCGTGTTGGCTTGACGGATCTCACGGTCGGCGACGCGGACTGCCGCAGCGAGGTGATCTGTGCCCGTCGGTGGTCCGCTCAGCCACGCGTCGAGGAACCTATCGACGCCACCTTCCATCAAGTCGACGGCCAGCCTCTCGTCCGCCCTCCTTCGCGCCGCACGGTTTGGGTCACCTGGCGACGCGGAGACGGCAACCATGGCGGGCACGAGATCACCACGGGCGAGAGCAACCAGGATGGCGAGACGCCCTCCCTGCGAGTAACCGAGGAGCGGACTCGGGCCGAGCTGCTCCAGAAGCGCGACGAGAGCCTGTACGGTCGTCTCCAGGTTCACCGGATCGATGGTCGTCTCCCCGTGACCCGGCAGATCCGGGGCAACAATCTGCGCACCGATGAGGCGAGAAAACGCTCTGAATTGCTCGCCCGTGTAGGTGAAGCCGTGGAGACCTACCACACGACGGCCGCTTCCGAAGGTGCGGACGGCGAGCGAGCCACTCGGAGTCTCAACCGGCCGGGTCGACGTCGACCTCGGTGGTCATGACCTTCCACACGACGGCGGCGATCGCGGCGATGACGAGCAGGATGATGACTTTCCTCATCCACACAAGGCTACCCGAGCACGGGACGGCCACATCCGCCATTCACCGCCACCGGTACCCTCTCCCACATGGTTGAGGAGGCTCCGCAGCGTCATCGCGGCTACCAATTGCTCGCGTGGCTGGTGGTCCTCGGCGGCGCGGCCGTTCGGGCGACGGGATCCGGCGCCGGGTGTGGGGCGTCGTGGCCACGCTATCAGAGCCAACCGATTCCCGCCGATCTCGGCACCGTCATTGCGGAGCTGGCGCCGAAGGCGTCGTTCCTGCTGCGAGCGCGGGTGCTCCACCGGCTGGAGCAGACCGCATGAGCGCTCCCAAGGTGCGGATCGTGGATCCCCACGGAGTGCACGGCTGGCGCGCCTACGTCGAATTGACCAAGCCGCGCATCATCGAGCTACTGCTCGTGACCACGGTGCCTGCCATGGTCGTGGCCAAGCAGGGATGGCCGTCGACATGGCTAGTGATCGCAACGGTCGTCGGAGGGACGCTGTCGGCGGCCGGTGCCAACACGATCAACCAGGTCTTCGATCGAGACATCGATGCGATGATGTCCCGAACCAGGAACCGGCCGATTCCAACCGGTCGCATCTCTCCCAGGGCCGCGTTCTGGTTCGGCGTGCTCCTGGGGGCGAGCGGCTTCACCTGGCTCTGGCTCTTCGCCAACCTGCTCGCGGCGAGCCTGTCAACCGTCGGCTTGTTGTTCTATCTGTTTGCCTACACCCTGGTACTGAAGCGCACGTCGGCGCAGAACATCGTTCTCGGCGGCGCGGCGGGCGCGGTTCCAGCCCTCGTCGGATGGGCAGCAGTAAGCGGAGACCTATCGCTGCCGGCATGGGTGATGTTTGGCGTCGTCTTCTTCTGGACGCCTGCTCACTTCTGGGCACTGTCGATGCGCTACCGGGTGGACTACAAGGCCGCCGGCGTGCCGATGCTTCCCGTTGTGGTTGGAGAGCGCGAGACCTTGGAGCACATCTTGAGGTACTCCGTCGTCACCGTTGGCGTGTCGCTGCTGCTGGTCGGCTCTGGGGCGGTCGTCGGATGGCTCTACCTCGTCGTTGTCACAATCTTCGGTGTGCTGTTGATACGGCGGGCGGCGATGCTGCGACGTGACTTGACGGGTGCGATGGGCTACTTCGGATTCACCAACCTCTATCTCGGAGGCGTATTCAGTGCGATGGCGCTCGACGCGCTGTTGGTGGACCCGGTCGGCAGCGGGGTGGCCACGGTCGTGTCGATTGCGGCTGCTGCCCTTGCCGTTGGCGGAGGAGCGCTGATCGTGGCGGCCGAGTTCTCGATGAAGGACAGGCGCCTGGTCGGTCGGACGAGAGACGCAATCGAGGTGCTGCTGCCGTTCGCCGGACTTGTGGCGCTCGCGTCCGCCGTGCTCCTCACGTGACCGACACCGCGCCGATCAGGCCGGAGGAGCGGTTCGACGATACACGGGTGGCTGCCTACTTACGCGCAGAGCTTCCCCATCTCGTCGCCGACGGCCCCATCGAGTTTGCCCAGTTTCCGGGGGGCGCGGCGAACCTGACCTATCTCGCGAGGACGCGGGACGTCGAACTGGTGTTGCGGAGGGCTCCGCTCGGCCCCGTTGCCAAGGGAGCGCACGACATGGAGCGCGAGTACAGGGTGCTGTCTGAACTGTGGCGGGTCTTCCCCAAGGCACCGCGGGCTTACCACTATTGCGCCGATGCCGAGGTCATGGGGAAGCCGTTCTTCGTCATGGAACGGCGGGTCGGTTTCGTCGTGCGCCACCTTTGGCCGGCCGCTTTCGGCGAGGACTCGGCACCGAGGAGACGCACGGCCGAGAGTCTCGTCGACACGCTCGCCTACCTCCACCTCGTCGATCCGAACGCAGTGGGGCTGGGTGACCTCGGCCGTCCCGACGGTTTCGTCCGGCGCCAGGTGACCGGATGGATGGGCCGCTGGAATGCCGCCGCCACCCGCGAGCTCCCCGCTATGGAGCAAGCGGCCGCGTTGCTCGAGGACGCCGTTCCCGATCCGCAGGCGGTGACGATCCTCCACAACGACTACAAGCTGGATAACACGATGATCTCGAATGAAGGTGAGGTGGTCGCGGTGTTCGACTGGGACATGGCGACGCAAGGAGACCCGCTCGTGGACCTCGGCACCCTCCTCGCCTACTGGCCGGATCCGGAGGCACCGACCTACCCCATCTTCGGTGAGCGTGCAGTCGTGCTCGCCCCGTACCTCTCGAAGACCGAAGTCGTGCAGCGCTACCAGGAGCTCACGTCCTTCGACCTGTCGTCGGTCCGGTTCTATGAGGGCTTGGCCCTGTATCGCATCGCCGTGATCATCGAGCAGATCTATGCCCGGTACACCGCCGGCCAGACTTCGGATCCCCGGTTCGAGCGGATGGAGCCGGTCCCATCGGTCCTCGCAGACGCCGCGGTCTCGGTCTTGACGACCTGAGCGGAGCGGTTACTGTTGACCATGCAATGACGGACTGTCGCTACGTGTATCGCTTCTTTACGGGCCCTCCCGGCTGAAGTCACGCGTACGTACAACGTCTCGACACCGGCCCGGAAGCAACTTCCGGGCCTTTCTCTATCTCCGGCGGACCCGACCACACCATGACCAACCCAAGCAGCGATCCCGTTCTCAAGAGCCACCGCAGGTCGGAAGTGACCACCACGGTGGTGCCCGTCGGTAACGTCCGGTTCGGTGACGGGTCCTATCCGATCCTGGCCGGTCCGGCCGCTGTGGAATCCGAGTCGCAAATGCGCACCGTCGCAGAAGCCATCGCTCGAGCCGGTGGATCAGTTCTCCGGGCCGGCGCGTACCTGGCCGGACAGAGCCCATACACATTCCGGGGACTCGGCGACGAGGCACTCCTGCTGCTCCACGTGGCCGGTCACGACGTCGGATTGCCCACTTCTACCGAGGTGCTCGACTCGAAAAACCTCGATCACGTCGTCGATCACGTCGATCTCCTCGAGATTGGTCCCGACAACATGCAGAACTTCACGCTGTTGAGCGCGGTCGGCGAGACGGGGCATCCGGTGTTGCTCCATCGGGGCTCGGCGGCCACCATCGACGAGTGGCTGATGGCAGCGGAGTACATCCTCGCGGCCGGGAACGAGAAGATCGTGCTCTGTGAGCGAGGCAGCCGTGGCTTCGACCCCCGCACGTCCGAGACCATGGACATCTCGGTGGTGCCCGTTGTCCAAGCAATGTCCCACCTGCCGGTGGTCGTCGACCCGGCCTCGGCGTCGCGTGGCGTTTCGATCCTCGAACCGCTCGCCCTCGCCGCCCGGTCCGCAGGGGCCGACGGCCTCATCGTTCCCGTGCATCCCGATCCCGCGACCGCCGAGGTAGGTAACGGCAATCAGCTCGATCTGGTGGCCTTTGAGCACCTGATGGTGTCCCTCGGGATCCCGTCGCTTCGCGACGAGATCGACCGCATCGACCGCGAGATCCTCAAGCTCGTGGCGCGGCGATTGGACAGCTCGGTCGACATCGCTCGTATCAAGGCCTCCAGGAACCTCGCCATCCACTCACCGCTGCGCGAGGATGAGCTCATCGCGGAAGCGCGCCACGATGCCGAGGATCTCAGCGTCGACCCCGACTATGTGCAGTCGCTCATGGAGCTGATCCTCGAGCACACCCGGGAAGCACAGCGTCGAGCAGTCGAAGAGGACCGGCACGTCTCCTCTGGGTAGCCTTGGCCCATGGTGATGGGCGCGGTCGAGATCGATGCGGATGGCTTTGCGCGCTGCTGGTGGGCGACCTCGGCTGTCGACTACATCGCCTATCACGACACCGAGTGGGGGTTTCCCGTCGACGATGATCACCTGCTGTTCGAGAAGCTCTGCCTCGAGGGGTTTCAGGCGGGCCTCAGCTGGTTGACGGTGCTGCGGAAGCGCCCCGCCTTCCGCGAAGTGTTCACGGGCTTCGACTTCTCCGAGGTGGCGGAGTTCGGCGATTCGGATGTGGATCGGTTGCTCGATGACGCCCGCATCATCCGTCACCGCGGGAAGATCGAGGCGACGATCAACAACGCTCGCCGGTCGATCGAACTCACCGATGAGTACGGTTCGCTGAGCGCCTTCTTCTGGCAATTCGAGCCCGACTCGCCGTCGACCGAGCTCGCGGCGACCACTGAAGAGTCGAAGGCCATGGCGAAGGAGTTGAAGCGCAGGGGATTCCGCTTCGTTGGGCCCACCACCGCGTATGCGTTCATGGAGGCCATGGGAATCGTCAACGACCACGTCGAGGGGTGTCACGTCCGGGCCGAGGTCGACGAGGCGCGCGCGACATTCGTCCGGCCGGTCGTCAGTGGGCCTCCGAGCGCGGCTCCCGGCCCATGAGGGAGGCTATCGCCTCGACGACGGGGATTCCGTCGTACAGCACCCGGCCGACCTGGTAGGCAATCGGTATTTCGACGTCGTAACGGTCGGCCAGTTCCAGGACACCACGGGTGGTCTTCACCCCCTCGGCCACCATGTTCATCTCGGCGATGATCTCATCGAGCGAGCGACCCCGACCGAGGGCGAAACCGACGGTGTGGTTGCGGCTGATCGAAGAGGCACACGTGGCGATGAGATCACCCATGCCGGCGAGCCCGGAGAACGTTGCTGCTTCACCGCCCATCGCCTCGCCGAGCCGTGTCATCTCGGCCAGGGCTCGGGTAATGAGGGTGGCGAGCGTATTGTCACCGAATCCAAGGCCGTCGGCCATGCCCGCGGCAATGGCCATGACGTTCTTCACAGCACCCGCGGACTCTGCGCCGATCACGTCTGGGTTGGTGTAGACACGAAATGTGGGAGACATGAACAGGGCCTGCAGCTCCCGCGCGATGTCCGGGTCTTTCATGGCGATCACGGTGGCGGCAGGCTGGCCGGCGATGATCTCCCTCGCCAGGTTGGGGCCGGTGAGCACCCCGATGAGGTTCGAATCGTGCTGCGGGAGCACATCGCTCGTGACCTGCGTCATCAGCATCAACGTGGACTGCTCGATGCCTTTGGTGAGGGACAGGATCGGAGCACGGTCGGGGATGTTCGGGGCCGCCATCGTCAACACATCTCGATAGCCGTGCGACGGTACGCCCATGATGACGAGGTCTGTCCCGTCGAGCGCGTTTGGGAGGTGGGTGGTCGCCCGCAACCGTTCGGGGAGTCGAACATCAGGGAGGTAGTCGGGATTCTCGCGGCGCTCGTTGACCGCCTCTGCGACTTCCTCGCGTCTGGCCCACACGACCGTTTCGACCTTGGCGGCCACCATCGATGCGACGGTCGTACCCCAGGATCCTGCTCCGATGACGCTCACTCTCACCGTGACTCCTCCTTCTCTGCCGGAATCTAGATCGATGTCTCTCCGTCGCGCGTGCCTAAAGGTCTCCTCAGCGGTCCTTTAGGCACGCGCGATGAGAGGATCGGCCGCGGTACCGTGCGCGCGTGCACACGCCGGATCCACCGAAGCCCTCGACAAGCCAGCCGGGTGTGATGAGGCGGCCTGCGCAATGGGCGGGGCGCAGCATCTCGAGGTTGTTCACCGCGTGGGGCCGCGGGTACCGTCGTCTTGCCGAGTCGCATGCGGCGTCCGTGGGCGGGGACACCGCATTCGCGGTGGCTCTTGCCGGGACCCTCTTCTTCACCGTGCCATCGACCGAGGCACGCCAGAACGTCGCCCTCTATCTGGTGCTCACGCTGGCGCCGTTCGCGGTGATCGGGCCGTTGCTCGGTCGGGTCTTCGAGCGGTCACCGGGCGCCTACCGCAGTGGCCTCGTGGTGAGCGCCCTCGGCCGCGTTGTGGTCGCTCTCCTGATGATCCCGTTTGCCGACAGTCTGCTGCTGTTCCCTCTCGCCTTCGCCCTGCTGGTCCTGTCGCGCTTCAGCGGTATCAGCAGGTCGTCGGTGCTGCCCGTCGTCGTCCGCAACGCCGAGGAACTCGTCGATGCGAATTCGCGTCTCGCCAGGATCGGTGTGCTTGCCGGGGCCGTGGTCGTCCCAGTGAGCGCCGTCCTCGTTGCCCTGATCGGGGCATGGCCGGCACTCGTGATCGCTGTTGTGCTCTACGTCGTGTCTGCCTTCACCGCGGTCCAGCTTCCCCCCATCCCGAAGGATCAGCGCCGGCCCGCGAGTAAGGACGCCAAACGGGCTCAACCTCCCCGCCGCATACGGTTGGCCAGATTCGCCACCGCCGGCGTGCGCTTCCTCAACGGTTATCTCTTGTTGTTGGTCGCCTTCGCCTTCCAGGATTCGGACGCTGGGGTGCTGTCACTCAGCGCCCTGATCGCGGCTGCCGGAGTCGGGTACTACCTCGCCGCGGTCGTTGCTCCGACTGTGGGTTCGTTCGTTCGGGAGGAGCCGATGGTCGTCGCGGCCCTTGCCATCGAAGCGATGGCAGCCTTCCTGGCCGCGCAAGCCTTCAGCCTGGCTGCGGCTGCAGTGCTCGTGGCGGCAGCAGGATTCGCTTGGGGCACGGCGAAGTTCGGCTTCGATGGGATGCTGCAGACGGCGATGCCCGCCGAGACGCGAGGACGGGCGTTCACGGTGTCGGAGACGGTCTTTCAGATCGCCTGGGTCATCGGTGCCCTGATACCCGTGCTTCCGTTCTGGCCGACGGAGCTCGGGCTGGCCTCCGCCGGCGTCCTCGCCCTGATCATCCAGGTCGTGTACGTCACGCTCGTCTTGCTCCCGGAAGCTGCACGCTGGAGCCGCAAGGAACCTCCACCGAGCAGCGGCGACGACGGCGAGGGCGTGCTGGATCTTCTGTGAGGCCTTCAGGGACCTGCCGATCAGGAACCTGTCGACCAAGAACCTGTCGACAGGTAGGTTCGGTAGGCGGCGGCCGACTCGATCGGCAGTCGCACGACGATCCCGGTGCCGTTCTCCATGTGTTCCTCTTTGAGTATCTCGCCGTCGCGGTGCAGAGCTGCCACGACGTCGCCTCGTTCGTAAGGGACCACGAGCTCGAATTCCACGGTACCCGCACGCAGAGCGTTGACGATGGCCTCCTGGAGAATGCCAATGCCGTCGCCGGTCAGCGCCGACACCGCAACGGACCCGGGATGGGCCACGACCAACCGCTGTACGACGGCCGGCTGGGCGATGTCGGTCTTGTTGAAGACGATCAGCTCGTCGACGTCTGCAGCACCGATCTCGATGAGCACATCATGAACGGCCTCGATCTGCCGCTCGGGCTCGGGGTCTGCCGCATCGACGATGTGGAGAAGGAGATTGGCGTCCTTTGCCTCTTCCAGCGTGGATCGGAATGCCTCGATGAGCTGATGGGGCAGGCGTCGGACGAAACCGACGGTGTCGGACAACAGGGCGTGGTGGCCTTCGGGAAGGTCGAGCTTCCGTACGGTCGAGTCGAGCGTGGCGAACAGCCGATCCTCGACGTGCACATGGGCATCGGTCAGGCGGTTGAACAACGTCGACTTTCCGGCGTTGGTGTAACCGACGATGCCGACCATCGGCAAGCCGGAGGCGTGCCGGGTCTTCGATCGGGTCGCTCGACCGGTCGCGGCGTGCTTCAGCTCACGCTCGATCTTCGACATGCGCTCGCGGATGCGGCGGCGATCCGTCTCCAGCTTGGTTTCCCCGGGCCCGCGGGTACCGATGCCGGCTCCCAGCCGGCTCAGCTCTACACCCTTGCCACCGAGGCGGGGCAGCCGGTAGCGATGCTGGGCCAGCTCCACCTGCATCATGCCCTCCTTGGTGTGGGCGTGCTGAGCGAAGATGTCGAGGATCAGGGCGACACGGTCGACGACATCGGTCTCGAATGCCTTTTGCAGGTTGCGTTGTTGCGCAGGGGACAGCTCGTTGTCGAAGACCACGACGTCGATGTCGAGTGCCTTGGATTCAGCGACGAGCTCGGCGAGTTTCCCGGAGCCGATCAGTGTTGCGGGGTTGAACCGGTCGCGCTTCACCAACACGACCTCGACAGGGTCCGATCCCGCTGTGTCGGTGAGCAACTCGAGCTCTGCGAGGCTCACCTCTGCCTCGTGGCCGTCGCCACCACGCTGGGTGACGCCGATGAGGAGGGCGCGCTGTCGCGACACCTCCAGATCGGTGACGGAGGCAGTGAGGCGGCGGCCGCGGCGGGAGACGTGATCCTGGGATCGTTCGGTCATGTGAATCCATTCAAGCGCGTCCAGTGGCTTCCGAACCCTCGACGGGCGTGCCGGGGCGCCAGAGGGCTGTCGAGGACCAGGATTCCAAGCAGCGGCCTGCTCCAGTTGGTAGGTTCGGGGCAGTGAGCTAGGGAGGTCTCCGTTGCAGAAGACCGTTGCTGGGATATTGGGCGACAAGGGGGAGGCGGTTTGGGCAATCGATCCGGGCGCCACCGTGTTCGAAGCCCTGGAGCTGCTTGCCGAGAAGAACGTCGGTGCCGTGGTCGTCGTCGAGGGCGGGACGCTCGTCGGCATCCTGTCCGAACGCGACTATGCCCGCAAGGTCGTTCTCCAGGACCGTACGTCACCGAACACGTCCGTGCGAGACATCATGACGGAGGACGTCTACACGGTGCGGACCGACACCAAGGTCAGCGAATGCATGGCGCTGATGACGGATCGCCGGATCCGGCATCTGCCGGTGGTCGATGACGGCGAGCTCGTGGGTGTGGTGTCGATCGGTGACGTTGTCCGCGCCGTCATCGCCGAGCGCGAGTTCATGATCGACCAGCTGGAGCAGTACATCCAGAGCTGAGAGCCGGGGTTACTGGTCGTAGCCCGACTGGGCGAGTTGGAGCGCGTCGTCGAGCCTTCCGGTGCCGATGTAGAGCACCATGGCATCGAAGAAGGAGCGTGTTCCTATCGCGGGTGGCATGAGGTCGGAGCCATCGAAACGGACGACGTCGGCGTCGCCGAGCAACTGGCCCATGCGGGCGTCGAAAGTGGTGCCGTATCGATCGGACTCGAAGGTGGCATGGGGTGAGATGAATCCCCCCGCCGCTGCCCAAGCCTCTCCGGCCTCTGGCGTCGCCAGATAGCTCATCAGTTGCCACGTTTCGTCGCGGTCGGTCAATGCCGCCGCGAATTCTCCACCGATGAGAAGAGGTGGGGAGGTCGAGGCACCGACACCGGGGAGGATGAAAACGTTGGTGTCTCCGGCGGGCCCGATATCCGTAGCGGGCGGGAGATTGCTGATCTGGAAGGTTGCCTGGCGGTGCATCAGGCAGCCCGGGGGATCGTCGAACATCGGGTCCTGGGCTACTCCCGTCGGCGTGTTGAGGGCGCCGCGGCGACCGCCGACGGCGCGGCCCGACTGGAGGGTCATTGCTTGGAACCGTGCGAAAGCGTTACGGATGGCATCGTCCGTGAAGGGAATGTCACCGGCCACCCACTCGTCGTAGATCTCAATTCCTGCAAAACGCAAGACGATGTCTTCCACCCAGTCGGTGGCCGGCCAGCCGCTCGAGTCGAACGCAGCCACCCCGAGGCACCAAGGGCTAAAGCCATCTGCGATCATCCTTTCGGCGAGCGTGTCCATCTCGTCCCACGTCGTCGGGATTTGATAGCCCTTCTCGGCAAAGGTCTGAGGCGGATACCAGACGAGACTCTTCAGGTTGAGCCCATAGAGAATGCCGTGAATCTGCTCCTCCAGGCCTTCGACGTACGATGCGATCGGCGTGTGGTAGCTGGTCAATGCCGCGGTGCCGACGTCGTCTCGTAGCGGGAGGACGAGCCCACGAGCCGCCAAATCGGCCAGCATGCCGGGCTGGGGGAACATGGCGACATCTGGTGGATCGCCATCCTCGAGCCGCTTCACGATGAGCTCGGCAAAGCTGCCCGTCCCCGTGTACCGGACGTCGATCCCGGTGCGAGCTTCGAACGGCGCCAGCGCAGCACGGAAATTGTCCGCCGTCCGACCACGCCACGGACCAAAGACGGTGACCACCGTGGCCCCGGCTGCGGTGGACTCCGACGTCGGCAAGCACGCCGCAGCCAGCAGCGCCACCGCAAGAGCGGCGGCGACCCAGCCTCGCCACTTCATCCGCGTCGGCAGTTCAGCCCGATGTGGCCGCATCCCGCTCCTCGAGGCGGTAACGCACCGAGAGGTCGACGATGCGGCCGGTCGACGCGGACAAACGGTCGGCCAGTTGCCACGCCGGCGAAGGGTCGGACGATGTGGTGGCGACGACGAGATCCACAGAGGCGCGGTTGTCCGGCTGAGCATCCGCGTCGAGGCTGACGATCCTGCTGTTGGGGTCCCAGCGTGCCACCTCCTCGGCCACCGTCCGGGAGAATCCCTGGTCCCGGACCGCGTCGAGCGTGTGGATGGTCAAGGGCACCGCCACGGCAATGAGGAGCAAGAGGCTCACGATGAGGCCGATCCGCGCGGAGCGAAGGCCCTGGACACGAATCTCCGGCGGCCCGAATCCGGAGAGGAGCATCACCACGATTGCCGACAGGACAATGGCGATCATGTTGGTCGCATAGAGCAAGAGCGCGCCCTGGGCCTCCTCGAAGGCTCCGAGCTGCCAGGTGACACCGACGGTCGCCAGCGGCGGCACCAAGGCGACGGCGATGGCAACCCCCGGCAGGGAGGCGTTGGCTCGAGGGTGAGTGAGCACGTATCCCCCAGCGACGCCGGCGGCGACGGCGACCGCGAGATCGATGAGGGAAGGCTCGGTCCGAGACAAGATCTCCGTGGTCAGCCCCGTGGCCTGGGTGAGGTTTTGCAGGCCGATCCATGTGATCGCCCTTGCGGTCGCAATCGCGGCGATGGTGCCCGTGATGAGTACGGCGACGCTGGTGAGGAGCTGGCGGAGATCGGCCAGGAGCAGTGAAGCCGATGTAGCGAGAATCGGGGTCATCAGGGGAGCGACGAGCATGGCGCCGATGATCACGGCCACGTTGTTGGCGACCAGACCGAGCGCCGCGATCGACGTGGAGAGGCCGATGAGGATGAAGAACCGCCAGAGGGCGAATCGCTGCTCGTCGCCGGCGAAGAAGAGCTCATCGGTGACCATGTTCCGCTCGTCGGCGGACATGAATCGCCGCGACGGCCGCCAGTTGCGCACCATTTCACCGAGCGGCGTCAACGCGTGATGGTCCTCGGTCTCGTCGGCGGCGGGTGGGGGCGTCGAACTCACGGCGACGAGAGGCGACGAGGCTGTGAGGTCACGTGTTCCGGTTGGCGAAGACCTCTTGATCGAAGGGCTCGATCATGATGCATTCGCCCGGGCACTCCTCGGCGGCCTCGACGACGTCTTCGATCTGTGAGTCAGGGACGCGGGCCACACCGCGAGCACCGTCCGGTGCTTGATTGCCGTCGAACACGATCGTGGAACCCCACTGAGAGGCCTCCTCTTTCACGACCCACAGGCCGTCGTCGCGCCCGACGAACACATCGGGTGCAATCTCCTCGCAGATACCGTCTCCCGTGCACAGGTCCTGATCGATCCAGACCATCAATTGAACGTCAGCCATGAGTCCCCTCGAGATTCCTCGTCGAGCCGGAGGCTAGAAGTCCCCTAGGTCAAACAGAACTCATTCCCTTCCGGGTCGTGCATGACCGTCCACACGGCGCCGAACTCCTCGAAGTCGTCGCCCCTGGTCGCTCCGAGGGCGATGAGCTCGCCGGCTGCGGCATCGATGGCAAGGCGCCGTTCGTGGGCCGGTGCGGTGTGGTCCGAGATGTGGAGATCGAGATGTACTCGGTTCTTGGCGGTCTTTGGCTCCGGCACCTTCTGGATGAGCACCCGCGGACCATCTCCGCTCGGATCGATCACGGCGGCGTACCTGTCGCGCTCTTGGGGCGGGATATTCATCTCGTCGGCGAAGGCCTCCCATGTGTCGGAGCCCTCCGGTGGTGGTTGCACGACGTATCCCAGGGCGGCTGCCCAGAACTCGGCGAGGGCGAACGTGTCATTGGCGTCGATCGTTACCTGAAAGGAGCGTGCCATGGGGGAAGCTTACGCAACCTGATTCTCACGGTCTTCTTAGAACCCGCCGTCAATGCGGAGGCGTCGAAACGGGGCAATCGAGATGAACCTGGATGGAAGGCAGGCGAACATGGGATTGGTGCATGATTTGATGAGGCCGATGGCGAGAAGGATCACCGATGCACTACCGGCCGATGAGGTGACCGTCCATGAAGTGACTGGCGATGATGTGACTGGGGCCGATCGAGCGCGGGCTCGGATGGTTGCCGCCGACATCGCCGAGGGCAACCCGTGGCTGGCGAAGGTGGCCGAGGCCGCCTATCTGCTCGTCGTGGAGTCGTTGCTGCGTGATGGCGACTGGCACAAGACCGTCCCCTGGCTCGCCGACATGGTGATGTTCGGCCGGGCACAGGTAGACGACGAGTGCGCCGCGACGGCGGCGTCTGCAGTGTCGACGGTGGCGATGATCGCCGCCATGGAGGACCTGATCCCGCAAGCCGCTTCCGAGGCCGCCGAGATGCTGATGGCACAGACATCGCGACGCCTGGAGCTCGCCGTCTCGATCTGAACGCTCCCGCTAGTAGGCGGTGGGAACGTCGTACCGTTCCTCGCGGAGGCGAATGTGGACCTGGTGGCCACCCCGGTCTTCAAAACCGGTGAGGGTGCGAAAGTGCCCTGGCGGGTTCGATTCCCGTCCGCCTCCGCCAACATCCTGGAAGGCCTTGTGTCATGTCATGAGGGCTTCTAGGTGTCGGCTCATTCCGACGTGGCCTGCCGATTGGTGATCTCGAGGACCTGGTGTCCGTCGCGTGTCCGTCAGGTGTCTGTCTGAGATCCGAGTCAGGCGCTCGACGGATCACTCTGTTGGCGTGAGATGAGCCGGTAGTTCGAGAATCATCTGCGGTATAAACTTCCTCTCTTGACCGACCAGGAACTCGAGCTCATTGCCGTCGACCCAGAGATCTTGCACGGCCAAGCACACGTCAGGGGCACGCGGATTCCCGTCAGCCTCGTACTCGGTTGTCTGGCCGACGGGATGACAGAAGCTGAGATCCTGGAGGAGTATCCGACCTTGAGCGTTGCAGGCATCCGTGCATCCGCCGCCTATGGCGCCGCGCTCGCCACTTAAGACGTACTCCCGCTGTCCCGCCGGTGAAGATCAAGACCGACGAGAACATCCCGACTCGCGTCATCGGACTGCTCCGAGAGAACGATCAAGACGTGACCACCGTGCGGGACGAGCATCTCGTCGGAGTGTCAGACCGCCGGCTCGCGGACGTGGCCCGGAATGAAGGGCGGATACTCGTCACCCTCGATCGTGGTTTCGCCAACGTTCGGCTCTATCCGCCCGGGACCCACCCCGGCATCTTCGCCATACACGTCCGAGAGCAGCGTCTCAGCGTGGTACTCACGCTCGTCTCCATGTTCCTCGCCGAACAGGTCTTCGAGGATTTCACCGGCTGCAATGTCGTGATAGAGCCAGGCGCGATCAGAACTCGCCGACCATCCGAAGGGTGATCCCCAGTCTTCGGCATGGTTCCAGTCTCGGAGATCCACCCCTTGATCATCTCAGGGCGATTCTTGGCGGTGACGGTCCAAGAAGTCGTCGACGGCGCCCTGTGCCTCCGCTTTGACCTCGCGGTACCACAAGTCTTCATTCCACGGGTCCTCTGTTGCAGCGTCGACGAGGCCGTCTTCGTCGGCGGCGGTCCAGGTTTGTTGGCAACCGGCCGCGTTGAGCAAGGTCATGTACCCCCGCGCATAACCGGCTGTGTACGGTCGCAACACCCGCCTCGCAGGTAGCGCATAAGTGCCGTTCCAGCGCACTCGTCGAAGTGGGCGTTATCGCTCAGAGCGGTTGATCTGTGCCTCTGCGCCTAGGACGGTGTGATCTGGGGCCGGTGACGTAGATTCGTGGGCCGATCCGAACTGAGGGGTTCCGGGCGTTTCTCGCACTGCCGCACCTCGGCGAGGGTGTGATCGTGATGACCAACAACGACACAGGCGATGCTCTCGCCTCCGCGGTGATCGACGCGGCTGCCGGCGAGCTCGGCTGGCCATGGACCACAACATGGAGCACCCCATTGTGGGCGGTGCTGGTGGCCGTCCTGGGCCTGGTCGTGCTGGTGGCTCTCTCTGGGTGGCTCGTGATCAGGCGGCGGCGCACCCTGGCGTGGGTCACCGCTCCGGTGATCACCGCGCTCTCGGTCCAGTTCGGGGGCTGGGTGATAGCGGAACAGAAGACCGGGTTGAGAGGCACCATGCGTGCTTGGCGCACCGCGCGGATGACTGGTGCAGACCGGGATCACGAGGAAGCGCTGCATGAGCGAAGCAGACAGGTTTAGGAGCCACTGAGCCGGGATTGCCTCAGTTGACAAACCGCACTCCGATGTGATGCCGTGCGGCCGTTGAGGGTTCGGTAACATTCCGACGCTATCGAGCACCGGGAAACCGGTGGGTTTGGGCGCAAGTGGTTCAGCGGGTCGATTTCGTTTGACGTAGGAGCACCTCCTAGCGCCTCAGTTTCCCAGTCGGCGATCTTCGTTGAAGCCGCAAGAACGGAGGAGGGAAGAATGAAAGTCGGCATGGGTCTACCGTCTGATACCGGGCCCATGGACGGTAACCCCAGCACGCAGGACATTCTGGAGATGGCGAGGTTCGGCGAGCAAATGGGTTTTGATTCGGTCTGGCTCGTCGATCACTTCTTGTACGACGCGGGAGCCGAGATGGCGGCCCTGGGTGCCGGTCCACCGCCGGAGCTGATGGGGGTCCTCTATGGGGCCTGGGAAGCACTCACCGTTGCGGCCGGCTTGGCAACGGCCACCGAGCGGGTCGAGATCGGCACCATGGTCCTCAACTCCGGCTATCGCAATCCTGCGTTGCTCGCTCGCATGGCGGAGACCATCGACGGCATGAGCAACGGGCGTTTCATCTGCGGGTTGGGAGCAGGCGATTTTGAGTCAGAGCACGTCTTCTACGGATACCCGTGGGAGCGACGGATTGGGCGTTTCGAGGAGGCCCTTCAGATCATCAAGCCGATGCTGCACGGCGAGTCGGTCACGTTTGATGGCGAGTTCTATGAGACCGACAAAGCATCTCTCATTCCCAAAGGACCACGGCCGGAAGGCCCGCCAATCATGATCGGGATGTTGAAGGGCGGCCCCCGCATGAAACGGCTGGTAGCGCAATACGCCGATATTTGGAACTGCTGGCTTGCTTCCACCGACTCACACCCCGAGGCCTATCAAGCGCCGTTGGACGCAATGATGGTCGCGTGCGAGAAACACGGCCGCGACCCCGCCACCTTGGAGAGAAACGTCACGGTGCGCGTTTGCCCAACCAAAGCGCGTCCCGATAGCTTCGATATGAAGCCGATTTGTGGCTCCGCAAATGAAATTGCCTATCACATTCGTGGCTTTGCGGCCTTCGGTGTCAGCCACGTGCCGGTGTGGTTGTGGCCTAATAGCAAGGAATGCGTGGAGGCGTTTGCCCCAGTGCTGGAGGAGCTGAAGCGATGAGTGAAACAAGAAATGCCGACGGGTCTCAGCGACGCTCGAACTCATGCAGGGCACTCGATATGCACGACGGCGACTGACGCTAGGACCCGCACAGATCCGGCTGGGTGCCGCGTACTTCCTCGCATTGCGCAGGCGAAGACGTGTCCGTTGTCGGACACCCTGACGATCCGAGATCTCCCCAGATTGCTTTTCACACGACATGAACCGATGCGACTGGCGGCCTGATGATGACAAGCCGCCCACTCCTCGTAGTTTGCGCAGTCGGCTGGTTCGCGAAGCTTATACACGGTGGTCTCGCGCCTCGCGTTGCCCAGACCGCCGAAGTCAGACCGGTGCCTGCATCGAGTGGAATCAAGCTGAGGGTGTCCGTCAGGTGTCCGTCAGAGGATGCGAAACGACACGAGAGGGCGCGAAGAATGTCTGAGCGCCGGCCCGTCGAAACCCTTGGAGCGTAAGGGATAATGCGAGATGCTGCAAGGTGTTGAGAACCGTCGAGAAGGGCTCTGCTGGGTCTTCAACGCCAGAGTCCTGAGGACGGTGTCGGGTTCGTAGATGACCTGGTGCCAGGTGAAGCGGTACACGGTCCAACCAAGGCTGTGGGCCCGGTTCTGCTTCACGCGATCTGCCCGAAACGATCGAGGGTCCATGTGGTATGCCTCGCTGTCGAGTTGGATCAGGGCGCGGCGGTCGGGGTAGGCGAAATCGGATCTGCACACGAACTCGTCTCGAGCGTCCCGGAGCACGTACTGGGGCTGGGGCATGGGGATCGACGACGTAGCGACCAAGGCCCTGAACTCGTCCTCCAGGTGGCTCTCCGTGACGCCATCACATCCGATCCGTTCTTCGATGAGCTGCCGGATCGTGCCGACCCCGTTCCGGCCCGGTTTCGCCACACGGGCGATGAACTGTCACACATCCATCCCGGTGATCAGCCGTTTGCGGAGGCCGGTGTCGAGGCAGGACTCCACCAACCACCGCGGTGCCGTCTCCCCCAGATCGACGACCGTCCGCACGGCCGAGGTGACCTCAATGCCGTCGAGGACGATGAGGTCGGTCGCCAAGAGAACCTACGACTCGTGGACGGTGAAGGACCGCCGATCGAGGCGGCGATGTCGTCGCGTGATGACCTCGACGATCTCAGGCACGCGGGACGTCAATCCCCACAGGAACGCGGCGGTCCGATGCGAGGCACCAGCCGGGCGCACGCTCGACAGGACCGCCGCGATCACAGACCGGCGCCAGGTGCTCTCGGAGCCGCCGATGCCGTAGACCTGGGGATGGATCGTCTCGTACAGGCCTCGAGAGGCTCTGGCCTCGATCGTTCGTCGGGGAAAGCCGCACGCGAGGGCCTGGGCCAAGGTGAAGACGCCCCGCTGCTCGCGGGCGACATCGATCAGAAGCCGCTCCCGGTCGCGCATGATGTGACGGTGTCATGACTCGGTGCCGAACGGAAGACCCTCGAGCAGAATCGCTCGGCTCGCTTTGGGGCATGACCCGCCCTCTTCACCGCGCGGCACGCTTAGTGGCGTGGACGCGTCTCAGCGAGTTCAAGCGCAAGTTCGTCACGCGCTGAGGCGGCGGATCACGATGATGGCAGCGTGATCGAGTATCGAACCTCGTCGACATCGACGCCGAGGACTTCCTCGCTGCGGGTAGCGCCGTCGGACATCCAGCCACGAGCCTCGTAGAACCTTCGCGCCCGTGAGTTCCCGGGGTGAACCCACAGGATCGCACGGCCAAAACCGGATTCGACCATTGCCGCGATCCCGGCATCGTGGAGAACGTCCCCGATACCGGTGCGCCAATGGTCGGGGTCGACGTTGATGGCGAACAACTCACCGGTGTCGTCGGTGTGCTCGCCGGGTGCAGAACCGACGACGATGAAACCAGCCACCTTGCCATCTGGGCGTTCGGCGACGAACCGCGTTCCTGTCGCGGGGAGCGGCCGAGCAAGAATCCCGGCCCAGATCGAGGCTCGCTCATCCGCCGACAGAGAGTCGAGGTACTCATCGGGCATCAATCCGCCGCGGTAGGCGGCCTGCCACGCTCGAACATGCACCCGGCCGAGTGCCGCCGCATCCGCCGCGACCGGCGTCCTGATCGTCGTCGCCATGCTGTTTTGTCTATCCGATGATGTAGGTCCCGGTGCCCACCGCGATGAGTGTGCCGGCGTCGTTGTGGAGCTCCATCCGGGTGACCGCGACCCTGCGACCGCTGCGTAAAATGCTGCCCGTTGCCTCGAAGTGCTCTCCGATGCCGGGGCGGAGATAGTCGATTCGGATATCGATCGTTCCCAACACTTTGAGCCGCTGGACGAGATCGGCCGCGGGATCGTCGGCGACGGCGATCATCGCGGCCATGCCACCGATGAGGTCCAGTGTTGCCGAGATCACCCCACCGTGGAGCGCACCACGGGCGGTATTGCCCACGAGCTCGTCGCGCATGTCGAAGGTGGCGCGGGCTCCTGCGGTGCTCAGGTCCACGAGGTGCAGCCCGAGGACCCGGTTGAACGGAATCTGGGCTTCGACCGCTCTCGCCAGCTCCTCGATTGCGGTGGGTGAGGGTTGATCATGCACCCGAGCGAGTGTACGGCTGTGACGTTTGGAGGCCCTTTGCACGCGGCGCCGACCGAGTACCCGCCGCAGCGCACCATCATCCATGTCATGATCGATCCGCCGCTGTGGCCGGCCGATGCCGAAGACGCCGAGGACGATGAACCGATCGTGTCGAACCGATGGCGGCGCTGGGTCGTCGCCGCGATCGCGGGATCCCTCGCTTTGTTGATGTTTGCCGGGCCTGTGTGGCGCTTGATCGACTCGTCTCGTCCGACCTTCGCCGAGAACGGGCTCGCTGTGTGCGTCTACGACTACTGCGACATCCAGGATGCGGTGCGTGACGAAGGCCTCGGTCTCGCCATGGCCCGCCTTGCCGGCATCCGCCTCGACCCGGCGGAGGCCCAAGCTCTCGCCGACGACCTGATGGCACTCCTCGGGGAGCGTCCGGTGACCGTCGTGGTCGTCGCCCGGCTGCCCGGGGATCTGGCCGGTCAGTATTCGTCGGCTACCCGGACGATCGAGGTGGAGGAGCCGATTCGAGCGTGGATTGTCGTCCACGAGGCTGCTCATGCAGCGGCCGGCGGGCATGGCACTGCGTTCGAAGAGGCATTGTTCGACCTCGTCCGCGTCCTCGACGTGAACCGATCTCAGAGCGAGTAGCTCTCACCCCAGTCGAGGGGCACCAGCTCGATGCCGTGCTGGCTCAGCACGCCGCCGGCGAAACCGGTGACCCACTCTCGCCCCGACGCGCTCAGATAGAAGTCGTGGATCGGCACCACCTGCTGCGGGCCGAGGGAACGGGCGAACGCCACCGATTGTGTCGTCGAGCCCCATGGGGCCAGCAGCGGAAGGGCGAGCACCGGGGCGGAGGAGGTCGGCTCGTAGCTATCGCCGGGATGGGTGAACACCCCCTCGATCGTGAACGCACGATTCGGCGGCCGGGCACCAGTTGGGATCTCTTCGTGAAGGACATCCTCCGACGTCACACCGGCCGGATTCGCGGTGTGTACCTCGATGTCGTTGGTGGCGAGGAGCCCGGCCACGGCATCGTTGGAGTACACGCGGACATCTCCGTGGCGGTCGACGAGCCAGCTGACGAACTCCGGGCTGACATGGTCAGCGTGCTCGTGCGTGATCAGCACGCGCTCCACGTCACCGATGGTGTGCAGATCGATGTCATCAGACTCCCAGGTGAGGAACCCAGGGTCGAACAACGCGGTGCCGGCGTCGGTGGTGACGAGGAGGCAGGAGTCGGTGAGGCGGCGAATGGTGGTCATGGAGTCGATTCTCCCTCCGGTGTCGTGTCCCCCTCCTCATCGGCGATCGCCTCCCGCAATTCCTGCTCGACAGCGGCATCGACCACATCGACCTCAACGACCGACTCGGCATCCGGCTCCGCATCGCCATGTGTGCCGGACCGCTGCCACGATTCCTTGGCTTTCGCCGTCGCCTCGGTTGCCGCGGTACCGACCTGATTCGCCGACTCGACGACCGACCCCCATGCTTCGGAGCGCGTCTCTTCCGTGGAGTCCCACGCCTCCTGGGCTGCCTCTACTGCGCGATCTGCGAGATCGGCCAGCTTCTCCGCCCAGTTCTTCCCGGTCACGTCAGCGCTCCGTCGGGTAGAGGGCCTCGAGCTCGTTGCCGTGCTTGGCCATCACGGCTCGACGCTTGACCTTGAGCGACGGCGTCAGCATCCCGTTCTCCGGGGTCCACTCTTCACCGGCAAGCAAAAAGTCGCGCACCCGCTCGTAGCTCTTGATCGGCTGTTGGGTCCTGGCCACCTCACCCTTGATGAGATCACGTATCTCCTCGGTCGCAAGCAGAGCGTTGTAGTCGCCGATGGGCAGGTCGTGCTCCGCGGCCCAGGAGACGACGGCCTCTTCGTCGGGGATGATGAGTGCCACGTTGTATGGACGTTGTTCGCCGTAGACCATGTTGGTGGCGACGTAGCCCGAGAGATTCAGCTGCTCCTCGATGGGTGATGGCACCACATACTTGCCATTCTCGAGCTTGTACTGCTCCTTGATACGGCCGCGGATGTACAGATAGCCGTCCTCATCGACAGAGCCGAGGTCGCCGGTGCGGAAGCCGCCGTCCCCGGTGAACACCTTGGCATCCTCGTCGGGCAGGTTGTAGTAGCCCTGCAGGACGTTCGATCCGTGCACCACGATTTCGCCGATGCCGTCTACCGGCGAATTCTCGTCGTCGATGCTGATCGTCACGCCGGGCACCGCCCGGCCCACGGATCCGATTCTGCGGTGACCGCGCACGTTTGCCGACACGACCGGCGAGGTCTCGGTGAGGCCGTAGCCCTCATAGACGGTGATGCCGACTGCTGAGATGAACTCGGCGACCTCCGTCGAGATCGCGGCGCCACCGGAGAATGCGTATTTGAGGTGGCCGCCCATGGCATCGCGCACCTTGGTGAACACCAACTTGTCGTAGAGGCCGTGCTGGATCTCCACCCAGCGGGTGGTCTTTCCGCTTGTGGCGAGGTCTGCGCGCTTCCTGGCATTGGCGCGCGCCCGATTGAAGATGGCCTTCGACGCACCGCCCTTGGCGTCCATCATTTTGTGGAGTCCGTCGTAGATCTTGTTGAAGACGGTTGGCACCGAGATGAGAATCGTCGGCTGCACCTCCGGCATGTCGCGCATCAAGGTCTTGGCTCCACTCAGCGCACTCGATGCACCGAACGCGACGAGGGTGTGGAGCTCGATCGTCTGACCGAACGAGTGTGCCCAGGGCAGGAACGAGCAGGAGCGGTCCTCGGGATCGAGCGGGAAGACTTCCATCACGGCGCTCACGTTCGATGCGAGGTTGTCGTGCGACAACATGACGCCCTTCGGGTTGCCGGTCGTTCCCGATGTGTAGATGAGGCCTGCGAGATCCGAGCCGGCCGGGTCGACGGGATCGACTGGATTGGCAGCACCGCGGGCGACCAGCTCGTCCCACGTGATGGCATCACCACCGGCCTGATCCCCGATCACCACGATCTGCTCGACGGCCGGGAGATCCGGGCGAATCAAGTCGACCTTCTCCCGGATGTTGTCGCCGGCCACGATCACGACCTTGGCGCCGCTGTCGCCGAGGATGTATTTCCATTCCTTTGGCTGCTGCGCCTCGTACATCGGAACCCAGGCCGCCTGCAGCCCGTATGTGGCGTAGGCCCCGGCGGCCCACTCCACGCGGTTGTCGGAGATGATGGCGACCCGATCACGGGCAGTGATCCCGAGCGATGCGAGGCCGCCTCGCGCGTTGTCGACGAGATCGCCGAAATCCGCATACGTGACCCAGTTCCAGGTTCCGTCGGATTGGCGAAGGCCGAACAGCGGGTTGTCCGGATACGTCGCGACGCTGGTCTGGTAGAGGCTGGTGAGGTTCGTGTAGGCCATGCGCTTCCTCGCTCGGGGACTGAGCGCGATTGTACGTCCGTCCTGTGTTGTCTGTTCCGAGAGATTGCGAGATCCGCGGATACCCTGAGCTCGGCATGGCAGATGACACGACCTTCGGGACGACGATCCGCGAGGCGAGGCTCGCCCGCGGTCTGTCGATGGGCCAACTGGCGAGTTCGGTAGGGCGGACGGCAGCGTCGGTGCGGCGATGGGAGCGGGATGAATCCGTGCCATCCGGCGAAGTGGTCGGACGTCTCGCCGGCGTGCTCGAGGTGGACACCGATGTGCTGGAGGGCCTGGCCACTTCGCAGCGTGCCGATCCGGTCGAGCCGTCGAGCGGAGATCCCTTTGACGCCATACCCGGCTCCCGTACTGGGGCTACGCCGGTCGTGGCGCCGGCCCCCACCGCCGTCACGCCCGAGGTGGTGGCCGAGGAGGAGGCACGTGAGAGCGCGATCCGGCGGTACTTCGACAAGTTGTTCGATTCGGAGCAGCCCTACCTCGGTTACTTGCGCGCGGCACTCACGGTCCTCGTCATCGCCGTATTGGCATACATCCTCATCTGGGCTGCGCGGGAGCTCCTCGAGGCACTCGGAGATGTGTGGGACTCCTTCGGCTCAGAGTGAGCCGATTCAGGTGAAGGCCCGGAACAGGAGACCCCCGGCTGCTATCGCCGACAGCACGAGGATTGCGACGCGGAGTTTGGACGGATCGAGGCGGTTCCTCACCAGATTGCTCAGGAGGTAGCCGACGACGAGGGCCGGGAACAGGATGGCCGCCACCTTGACGTCGGTGGTCGTGATGTTGCCGGTGGCGGATCGGGCGATGAGCGTGATGAGTAGCCCGATCGTGAACACGGCCGCCAGTGAGGAGCGAATGATCCCGCCCTCCGCTCGGCCGTAGAGCAGGGCGAGGGGTGGTCCTCCTATGGAGGCCACTAACCCCGAGGTTCCCGAGGTGACACCGGCGGCGAACTTCGTTCCCGGTGTGCGCCTCACGTGATAGCCACTGGCGAGGATGGCGACCCCTCCGAGCACGATGAAGGCAATGGCGATGTCGAGCACCTGCTGGGTGGCAACGGTGAGCAGCGCCACGCCGATGAGAGCTCCGGGGACACGCCCGGCAATGATCCAGCCCACCCCTTTGGTGTCCATGTGGCCGCGTTCACGCCACGCCATGGTGATCGCCAGCGGAATTGAGACGAGAAGCTGCGGTACGGGTGAGAGCTGCGGATCGATGAGCGCCAGGGCAGGGACTGACACCATGGCGAAGCCCATCCCGACGCTCCCCTGAACCAGGGCCGCACCGACGGTGATCACGAGCGCTAGGGCCCATGCGATGGCTGAGATGTCGGGAACGGCGGACTCCTTCGGGCCGGTGTCACCGGGGCGATGGAGCTCGCCTGCGGTCATCGCAAGATACGGACGGGCCGGCGTTTAGGTTCCTTTCCGTGCGACGTCTCCCCCTGTTGATCGCTCTGCTCGGCCTGGTCGCAGCTTCTTGCTCGTCGGCCGCCACCTTTCCGAACGACGCCTTCGCCGTTGCGGCTTCTTCGGATATCGCGGTGGGCTCCAACCGCCTGCTCGTCGGCGTCGCCCAAGCCGAGGGCACGAGACTGGGATCGCCCGATGAGCGCGTTTCGCTGAGGATCGCGCCGTCCGATGCTCCCGACGAGACGACGACCTACCCGGCCGAGTTCGTGTGGATCGTCCCCGACGCCTCAGGCCTCTACGCGGCGATCGTCGACATCGATCGACCCGGCGTGTGGTCGGTCGAGGTGATTCCCGAGAGCGGTGGCACGGTCGAGACTGCCGCCTTCCAGGCAGCCGCCGAGTCGGCAACACCCCGCGTGGGCACGGCGGCCATAGCGGTTCAGACACCGACGACGGACGATCATGCAATCGAAGAGATCACGACCGATCCCGCCCCGGAACCGGCGCTCTACACGACGTCGCTCGATGCGGCCGTTGTCTCCGGGACTCCAACCGTCGTGGCGTTTGCGACGCCGGCGTTCTGTCAAACGGCGGCGTGTGGACCGATGCTGGAGACCGTAAAGGACGCCGTCGTCGACCACCCCGATGTCCACTTCATCCACGTCGAGGCCTACGAGGGGTTCACGGATCCCGGCTTCGTGCCCGATGGCGCCCACCTGGCACCTGCGGTGATCGAGTGGCAGCTTCCGTCCGAGCCCTGGGTCTTCGTCGTCGACGGCGACGGGGTGATCACCCACAAGTTCGAGGGTGCTCTCGGCGCAGACGAGTTGGCGGCCGCGCTGGGTTGATGACGCGAGAGCTCCCGAACACCGATTGATTTCGTCAGGCGAGCCGGCGGCATGTAGCATCCGCGCCGCTTGCAGGCACCCTCCCAGGAGCAGACGCGCACGTGATCGATCGACGAAACGGGCCACCCGGCCGATCTCGTCTCAGCCACCTCGGCCCAACGGTCCTGGTCTTCAGTCTGGTTGTTGCTGCGTGTGGCAGTGACCTGCCGCAGTCATCCCTCAACCCGAAGGCGGTCGAGGCGGAGAAGATCGATCAGCTGTGGCTCCTCGTGTTCTGGGCGGCGACGGTGATTTTCGTGGCCGTGATGACCGCCATGACCATCTCGTTGATCCGTTTCCGCAAGCGGAGCGACGACCAACCCGAACCCAAACAGGTCCACGGCAACACGAAGCTCGAGATCGTGTGGACGATCGTCCCGGCCGTCATCCTCGCGCTGATGGCCGTTCCGACGGTGCGCACGCTCTTCGAGCTGCGTACGCCCGATGCGGATCCTTTCATGACCGTGCGCGTGACTGGACACCAGTGGTGGTGGGAGTTCGAGTACCTGGATTACACGGATTCCGACGGCCGCATGCTGACGACCGCCAACGAGTTACATATCCCGGCGGGTGTGACCACGAACCTCCAGATGACGTCTGTCGACGTCATCCACTCGTTCTGGGTGCCACCTCTGAACGGAAAGCGCGACCTGGTCCCGGGCAAGGTCACCGAGCTCACCCTCACCCCCGACGACAGCATCGCTGGTGAGGTGATCCCCGGACAGTGCGCCGAGTTCTGCTGGCTCGGCCACGCCGACATGCGGATGAAAGTGGTGGTCGAAACCGAGGCCGACTTCGACGCGTGGGCCGGAGAACAGCTCGAGCCGGCCACGGTTCCCGCGAGCGGCGCGGAGCTCGCCGGCTATGAGACGTTCACCCAGACCTGTACCGTCTGTCATCAGGCGAATGTGGACGACGGCGGCTCGGTCTCCGTGATCGGTGCCGCTCTCGCCCCCGACCTGACACATTTCGGGAGTCGGCTGACGCTGGGCGCGGGAGTCCTGGAGAACACACCGGAGCATCTCGCCCAGTGGATTGACAACCCTTCGGCCTTGAAGGCGATGGACCCGAGTCTGAACGACCTCGCCGAAGGGTTGATCCTGGGGATGCCCGATTATGGACTGGACGAGGGGCAGATCGCCGAATTGACACTGCTCCTCCAGGGATGGAAGTAGCGGGGGGTGAGGAACCGCACATGGCAGTGACCACACCCGCTGAGGATCTGGTCTCCACCCCTTCGACGAAGGGCATCTGGAGCTGGATCACCACGGTCGACCACAAGAGGATCGGCATCCTCTACGCCGTCTCCGCCCTGATCTTCTTCTTCGTCGGCGGTCTCGAGGCTTTGCTGATCCGCACCCAACTCGCGTCGGCGAACGGGACGTTCCTCTCGGCCGACGCCTACAACCAGCTGTTCACCATGCACGGGCTCACGATGGTGTTCGCGGTGATCATGCCCATCGCCGCCGCCTACATGAACTACTTCATACCGCTCCAGATTGGCGCCCGCGACGTCGCCTTCCCCCGGCTGAACGCATTCTCCTACTGGCTGTTCTTGCTTGCGGTCATCCTGCTCACCACCTCGTTCTTCGTTGGCGGAGCCCCGGATGGCGCATGGGTGGGCTACGCGCCCCTCTCGACCCAGCTCCAGGAGTTCATCCGCATGGATTACTACTCCGTGGGAGCACAGCTGCTCGGCCTGGCCTCGCTTGCTTCCTCCGTGAACTTCATCACAACCATCTTCACGATGCGCGCACCCGGCATGACGATGATGCGGATGCCGGTATTCACCTGGATGGGCCTGGTCACGGCGTTCTTGCTGCTCCTGTCCTTGCCCGTGTTCGCCATCGGGTTGTGGCAGCTGTTCCTGGACCGGAACTTCGGGACCCTCTTCTTCCAGGCGGCCGTCGGGGCCAACAATGGCGGGGACCCGATCCTCTGGCAGCACCTCTTCTGGATATTCGGTCATCCCGAGGTCTACGTCCTGATCCTCCCTGCCATGGGCATCGTCTCGGAGATCCTCCCCGTGTTCTCCCGCAAGCCGCTGTTCGGCTACTCCTTCGTGGTGTTCTCTGGCATTGCCATCGGGTTCCTCGGATTCGGGGTGTGGGCCCACCACATGTTCACCGCAGGAATGGGACCGGTCGCCGAGGCGGGCTTCGGTCTGGCCACCATGCTCATCGCAATCCCCACCGGCGTGAAGATCTTCAACTGGATCGGCACGACGTGGGGGGGGAAGCTCACCTTCGCGGTGCCGATGTTGTTCTCGCTCGGCTTCATCGCGATGTTCGTCATCGGCGGCCTGTCGGGGGTGACCCACGCCATCGTGCCCGCCGACACGCAGCAACACGACACCTACTACGTCGTCGGCCACTTCCACTACGTGCTGTTCGGCGGTGCGGTATTCGGTTATGTGGCCGGGGCCTACTACTGGTTCCCGAAGTGGACCGGCCGCATGTTGTCCAGAACGTTGGGTCTCTGGCACTTCTGGTTGATGTTCATCGGCTTCAACCTGACGTTCGCTCCCATGCACATCCTTGGGCTCGACGGCATGCCGCGTCGCACGTACCGCTACCCCGAGGGCCTCGGTTGGGAGTTCTGGAACGGCGTCGCCACGACAGGTGCCTTCCTCATCGCCGTCTCGTTCCTGTTCTTCGTGTGGAACATCATCAAGAGCTATCGACACGGCGCCATCGCCGGAAACGACCCGTGGGACGGCCGAACCCTGGAATGGGAGACCACGTCGCCTCCGCCGGTCTACAACTTCGAGAAGGTTCCCGTCGTACACCACGTCGACGACTTCTGGTACCAGAAATACGGTGTCGATGAAGAGGGAAGAGCGGCGAGACTTCCCGAGTCGGATATCGCCGCCGCCGAACCCGACGACCCGCAAGACGTCGAGGACATCCACATGCCCTCGCCGTCGTACTACCCGTTCGTCTCGGCCCTCGGCATGACCACCATGGGGTTCGGCCTCGTGTTCAGCTCCTCGGCATGGTTCGGCATCGCCGTGCTTGCCGTCGGCGCCGCGATCACCATGTGGGGCTTGTTCGGCTGGGCGGCGGAGCCGCTCACGAGGGACGACCACTGATGGCGAGTCACGACCCGGCGATCCTGACCCACGAAGACGGTGGCCACAGCCTCGACCGCATGCGCAAGACGGCGATGTGGTTGTTCCTCGGCTCAGAGGCGTTCTTCTTCGGGGCGATGATCTCGACGTTCTTGCTGTACCGCAACGCCACTAACGGTGGTCCCGGTTCGGAACTCTTCAATATCCCGTTCACCTCGGCCACCTCGTTCATCCTGCTCATGAGTTCGTTGACCATGGTGCTTGCCGACAACGCGGTCGAGCACGAAGACAACCGACAGGCGCGGGTGTGGTTGATCGGGACCGCGCTCCTCGGCACGATCTTCCTCGCCGGCCAGATCTTCGAGTTCACCGAGTTCGTCGATCAGGGCCTCACGCTCAGCTCCAGCCCGTTCGGCTCGTCCTTCTACATGCTCACCGGTTTCCACGGCCTCCATGTGGCCGGTGGAGTCGTCATGCTGAGCGCGTTGGTCGCCTTCTCCTTCCGTGGACCGCTCTACCAGGAGGGCGGATTGAACACCGGTACGGTGGCGCTGTATTGGCACTTCGTCGACATCGTCTGGATCGTGATCTTCACGGTCGTCTACCTGATGCAGGTGTGACATGACCACCGAGACAAAGGCCCACAAATATCCGTCCGCCAAGGTCTACTGGGTCACGGCGCTGGTGCTCATGGTGCTCACGGCGATCGAGATCGGCATCTCCTATCTCCCCGATATCGACCGCTTCCGCGGCTTGCTGCTCGTGGCGTTCGGTGCTGTCAAGTTCGTCATCGTCGTTGCGATCTTCATGCATCTGAGGTACGAGGCGCCGCGTTATCGCACGTACTTCCTGCTCGGCGTTGGAGGTGCCCTGATCGTCTTCGCCGTCGTGTTGGCCACCTTCCAGGCACTCTGACATGAACCCCTTCGCGGTGCTCCATGTGGAGGGGGCCTCCTGGCCCCCTTTCCACCTGCACCTCGATGTGGTCGTGATCGTCATCGCCCTGGTCGCCGGTTACGAATACGCCATCAGGCGACTGGCGCCCAAATACTGCCCCGGCGATGAGAAGCCGGTGACCAACGGCCAGCGCGTGTCGTTCTACCTCGGGGTCGCTTCTCTGGCCGCGGCTTCGATGTGGCCGGTACACGACCTGGCCGAGGAGCGCCTCTTCATGTTCCACATGATGGAGCACCTCACGATCGCTCTCGTTGCTCCACCCCTCCTGCTCGGTGGGATGCCGTGGTGGCTGTTGCGGGCACTCATCAGACCGATCATGCCGGTCGTGAAGGTCCTCACGAAGCCGTTGGTTGCGCTCCTGCTGTTCAACGGCTGGCTTGCCTTCCTCCACGTTCCGTCTGTGGTGGAGGCGATGCTCACCAATGACTTCGTGCACTTCTTCTTCCACCTCATCCTCTTCGTCACCGCAATCATCATGTGGTGGCCGGTGATGGATCCGATCCCGGACACGGAAACGCTGACTCCCTTCGGCAAGATGGGGTACCTCTTCTTGCAGTCGTTGGTGCCGACCATCCCCGCATCTTTCATGACGCTGGGCACGACCCCGCTCTACGGGATCTACGAGACCTTCCCCAGGATGTGGGGAGTGTCGGTGATGACCGATCAGATTGTCGCCGGGCTCATCATGAAGATCGGGGGAGGGCTCATTCTGTGGGGGTGGATCGCCTGGGTCTTCTTCTCCTGGTACGCGGACGAGCAGAAGTACGCCACGCCGCCCGTGGTCGTGCGCAGCACCGACCGACCTGCATGAGACCTGCATGAGGAGGGGGGCTGCGGTGGCTCTGGCGTTGTTTGCGGTCTCGTGTTCGAGCGGCACAGTCGATGTGCCGGTGATTTCCGTGATCGGCGTCGTCGTCGACGTCGATGGTGACCTCGTGGACGTCGTTTCGTTCACCATCGTCGACGAGACCGGCGTGCGTCGCGTCTTAGTTCCCGCCGAAGGGCTCACCTTCGACGGGTCGCCGCTCTCGCATCTCTCGGCTCATGTGGTGAGCGGGGATCCGGTGCACATCGAGTACGAGGAAGGGTCGGACGGCGTCCTGATCGCCGTGCGCGCCGAGGATGCCTGAACCTCAGCTCTGCGGTGTGCTTCGATCCCACGGGCGCAGCGCGAGGAGGGTCGTCACACCGAGGATCACCGCGCCGGTGATCGCGAAGATCGTGACCGCCACCGCGGTGGAGTGCGAGTTCAAGAGGACCTGGCTGAGGCTGATCGCGATGATGGCGACGACGATGATGGCGAGCATCGGCACGCCAATGGCTTCCATGAGATCCGACCAGAACGCTTTGGATGACACCGGCGTCGCTTCGTTGCGGGGACCGATCGTGGCAGGCCGGGCGAGCAGGTCGACCAACGGGGCGGTAGCGCCACCGGCAACGATGCCGGCGGTGATGGCAATGTAGGTCAGCGAGGTCACCGAGACCGTTATGCCACCGTCGATGGAGGTTTGCCCGGCGATCGTGATACCGAGGCTGATGGTTGCAAACCCGAGTGCGCCCCCAACCAACAACCCCACCGGGATCATGTATGCCAACGCGAACCTGTTTGTGTCGGGGTCGAGGGTCCGGCCGATGGCATAGGTGAACATTGCCACGGCCATGCCTCCGAGAACCACGACGAATCCCACGAGTAAGAAGAATCCCCCGGTGCTCGCCTTGAACTCCGTGTTGACTGCTGTGTTTGCGCCCGAGACCGGGACCGCCTCGACGGTCTCTATTGCAAAATATGCCCCGAAGAACGCGAGAGAGCCGAAAGCGATCAGGACGCCGGCGACGGCGCCGTAGAGCATGGGTACTGCTGGATTGCGTGCCATTCGCGGCGAGAGGCTAGCGGTCGCAGATGTCGGGTGCGTAGATGCCGATCACGAGGTCGGAGTCTTCGGTTCCTCGCACCGGCCCCCACAACAGGAGGTCCCCCGAATCGGCCGAACGCAGTTCGAAAACCTGGCCGAGCAAAGGATCGTCGGCGAACTCGATGGTCTGGTTGGCGTACAGCTCTCTCAACCGCCCGACCGTGTCGCCTGCACGAAGTCCGGACAGGGTCTCGAGGTCGACGGCGGGGCTGTCGAAGTCGCCGTATGAAAGATCCTGGCGATAGCCATTGAAGATGTCGTTGTTGTTGTCGAGCGTGATGATGGCGGCGTATGGCCCGAAACGGACGATACGCTCCAATTCACCCTCGCAGACACCCCATTGGCCCGTGGAGATTTGCCATCCCTCGTCCTGGTCTGGGCTGCCGAAGCTGGCCCGCAGCCTGCCGACGACATCTGCCGCCGGATCGCCGAAAGCGAAGTCCTTGATGTCGTTGTCGTTGATGCGCATGCCGCTGGTGATGAGCTTCATCCGGGTGACTGGGATCGCGTCGCCGACGGGCGGGTAGTCCGTCGCGTCGGGCAGCGACGACGTGGTGGTCACGGCCGAAGTGGTGGTCGTCGCGCCACTCTGGGCCGTGGTTGTGGTCTCACCGTTTTCTACCGTCGTCGACGTTTGCGCTGCGGTGCCATCGTCGTCCGATCGCAGCAGCTGGAACGCGGCGACCGAAAGGGCCACGAGGAGCAGGGCGACGATGAGGCCGGTGAGCAAGGGACTCCGCGGCGGTGTCGCCGGCGGCGTGGATTCCGACTCCATCGGTTGCAGCGGCTCGCTGCCGGAGAGATCAGACAGGTCAGAGTATGGGTCGGTCCATCCGGGTGGGTTGTCGTAGTCGAACGGGTCGCGCGGTTCGCTCACTGAGCTGTCATCCTCCGTAGGCGGGGGCGTATCTTACGAGTCAGCCCTCTGCAGCGGCTGTCTCCTCCGGACGCTCTCCGTAGATCGCGGCGGCAAACTCAGGGTTGGTTTCCCACAACAGCTCGTCGAAAGGCTGGGTTGCGACGAGGATCGACTGTCCCTTGGCGTTGCTCGTCAGACGGACCGGAAGCGTGATGCGGAGAATATCGTCGAGCTCGAGGTCGCGGACCGACCATGCCACGCCGATGGCTTCGGTGATGCCGAGCTGGTTGTCGAGCACGAACGCGTTCGTGAGGCCGTTCACCTTCGCCGCAAGGTCGTTGGGCGATTCGAAGCTCTTGAGCTTCTTGAACAATTCGACGAGAACGTCCTGCTGGTGTTGGTTTCGCAGGAGGTCCCCGGCGCCGGGGACCGACCGCCAACTGCCGTTCACCAATTGCTCGGTGTGGCGAGAGCGGACCCATGCCAGCGCGTCGGCGCCGTTGGCATTGGTGCATCCCGCCGACATCGACAACTCTGCTCTCCAGTCCCGCACGTCGTACTCGTGGCAGATCTCGACACCACCGACGCTGTCGATGACCTTGGCGAAGCCATCGAATTCGAACTTGGCGAAGTGGTGGACGGTGATGCCGGTGAATTCCTCGATGGTGAGAGCCAGGTTCGTCTCACCGTTGATCGAGTTGCAGCCGTGGATCGCGGTGTTGATCCTCGAGAAACCACCGGTGCAGTTGTTCGGCAGGTAGAGGTCCCTCGGGAGGGACACCATGAAGGGCATGCCTCCGTCGGCCGGCAGCACGGTGAGCAGGATGACATCGGCAGCGCCGGCCGCCTCGTCGCCGCCGATGAGCAGAAAAGAGCGATAAGGACCGTCGAATGCAGCGATTCCTGTCGCGTTCTCCGTGACCTCCTCCGTGGTGATCTCGGGGTCGTCGAGTTCTTCACCTTGGTCCGCCTGAATCTCGGGGAGGGCGAGGATCGACTCCCTGGCCTCCTGCGTGGCGAGAGTCTCTCGTTCGACCCCTTGCCAGGATGCATAGATGCGGCTGCCCGTGTAGAGGCCGAAGCCGAGAATCAGCAGCAGAAAGAGTGTCAGGATCCGGCCCGCCAATCGTCCCCAAGGCTTTGGCGTGAGCGATGCTCCGTCGGATCGGTTCACGACATACCCGAGCACGGGTGCACCGGCTGCCACCAACTGTTCACGTGCCGCTGTGGCTGCCTCGGCGTGGGTTGCTTCGGTGATCACGAGCATCGAACCGTCGGCATGCTTGGCAAGAGGGCCGGACGTGCCGTTCCAGAGGATGGGAGGAGCGTCGATCAGGACGAGGTCGGCGCGCTCTGTGACGCGGTCGATCATGTCGGCGACGCTGTTTCCCGCCAGCAGCCCAGGTGTGTCATCTCGGGAGCTGCCGGAGGGCACCACGGGGAAAACGGTGTCGTCGTCGACCTGCCACATGCGAGCGGCGTCGCGAAGCACCGCCTCGCCGGCTGCGAGATCGGTGAGTCCCGGTTCCGTCCCCGAACCCATGTACCGCGATAGGCCACGCCCTGCCGTATCGCCGTCAATCAACAGAACCCTGCGGCCGGCTTGTGAAGCGGTGATGGCGAGGTTCATGGCAACGGTCGTGGTTCCCTGACCCGGTGAGGCGGACGTGACCATGACGACCTGCCCGTTGGTGTGCGACTCCATGTCGCTGAGCACCCGGCGGTACGCGCCCGCCGGTCCGGATTCCGGGTCGACGAGCGTGGGAGTGGGGGTACCGGGCACGTCGGGTATCGCACCGAGGTTGGGAGCGCCGCGCATGGCCGAGCCGAGATCGTTTGGCCGGTCGAGATACCAGAGCAACAGCCATACCAGGCCGCCGAGAACCGCGGCTCCAGCCGCTGCGAGGGCTGCCCCGCGGTTGGAGTCGAGGACGACGACGCCGATCGCGAACGAGACGACGGCGACGGCGAACGCGATGAGGTTGGATAGGGAGAAGATGCGCCGCCACAGCGGGACATCTGTGTTCCGGCGGGTCATGCGGCCGTCATGTTACGGCGACGGCGTGTTTTCGACGTCATGACGCGAGAGGTGCTGTCCGTTACGACCGTCTACGCGCAGCTGTCTGGTGAGAAGATGCCTTCGATGCGTCCCGACGGTTCCGTGGAACTGATCGGTCCCCACAGCAGCAGTTCCTCTCCCTCGCGCAGGGCGAAGAAGTCCTTCCCGTCGACCACCTCGTAGGCGATCGTGAACTGGTCGTACGTGGACTCGAGGTCCGCTATGGAGTCGCCGAGGCGGATACCCGATGGCGTTTGCAGGTCGATGTGGGATGTCGCAGGTCCGGCGGGTGTGGCATGCCGGTACGAGACGAACGTTCCCGAATCTGATGTGCCGCTGAACACCACGGTGAGTTCTGCCCAACGGAGCCAGAATCCCGATTCGGTCTCGCACAGCCCGAGCTCTTCTCCGGCGACACCGGATTCGTCGGCCGTGCCGAGCGAGGCCACGAGTATCCCGGTGGCCTCTTCGACGCTGCTTCCAAAGGCGACGGGTCCGAGTGCCGACGAGCTGAGGCGGAATCGGTTGAGGGCGACCGGGTCACCGGTTGCTGTGAAGGCAGTGGGAGCCGGGACTGTCGTCGTCGTTGTGGTCGTCGTCGGTGCAGCGGTGGTCGTGGGAGCCGGAACCGCGGTGGTCGAAGGGGCGTCCGTCGTGTTCGGCGCACCGGTCGTGGCGGGGGCAGCCGGAGGTGCCGTCGTCGCTGCGGATTCGTCGGAGCCGTCGAGGAAACCGAAGAAGATGAGGCCGTACACGATGATGACTGCCGCGGCGAGGATGCCGGGGATGAGCCATCGCTTTTCGTGGCGGGTATTGCGCGGTGGGGCAGCCCACGGATCCCAGTCCTCGAAGTAGGAATCACCATCGTCCGACAGGCCCGCAGACACCGATGGGGGAGCGGCCGGCAACGTGCCACTCCCGGCGGCAGATATGCCTGCTCCGACGGCCGCGGTCACGGGGATCTCTTGGCCGGCGCCGACCCGGATGTCGATCCAGGTCTTGCCGCACGTCGTGCAGCGCGATTGATCGGCGGGACGCTCGGTGCCGCAATACACGCAGAGGGGAAGCTGAGCCGAAGTAGACATAGCCGAGATGTTTATGGAGAAGCTGTAGATAACCAAGGATTTCGCGAGTTCATGGGCGCGCCGCTACCGGCTGGCGCCGCTACCGGCCGTTTATGGGCGCGGCGCTGATGCGCCGCTACCGGCCAACTGCGCGCGGAGGGCGTCGGGGGTGGTGACCGGCAGCTCGCACACCATGTTGCGGCACACGTAGGCCCTGCCCGGCAAGCGGTCGTCGAGCAGCGGTGCGGTACCGGCCGTGGCCAGGACCACTTCGGGCCGGAACGCCTCCCACACCACCTTCTCCAGCCGCGGTGCGTCGATGACTGCCACCTCTTTCACCCCGTAGAGAGCTGTTGCCCACACGGCGAGCATCTGACCGGCGAACGCAGGGTGCCGCGCCATGACCGTCCCAGCCGCCCGCACGGTGTTCTCGAACATGAGCTGCAGATCCGCGTCGCCCGTATACGCGGCGAGGAGCATCAGCGCCTCGGCGGCGAGGGCGTTGTCGGAAGGCGTCGGGTTGTCCTGCATGTTCTTCGGCCGGGTGATCAGTTGCTCGGCGTCGAACGCAGTGGCGAAGAAGCCGCCATCGGGATCAGCGAACCGTGCCATCAGGTCGCGAGTGATCTGCTCGGCAGCGTCGTACCAAGCCGGATCACCGGTCGCCTCGAAGAGGGTGAAGAGGCCGACGGCCGTCGCTGCGTAGTCGTCGGAGAAGCCGGCGGGTCCCGACCGGCCATGCCGCCACGAACGCAGCAGTCCGCCGTGCTCCTCATACTGGTCGACGAGAAAGCGTCCGATCCGCTGCGCGATCTCCAGGTACTGATCATCACCGAGCACCGCTCCCGCTTCGGCATAGGCACGCAACGCCAGCCCATTCCAAGCAGTCACCACCTTGTCATCGATACCGGGACGGACTCGCGTCGACCTTCGTTCCAGCAGACGTTCATCCAGGTCTTGCTTGGCCACGACGTCAAAGTCCCACGAAGGTAGGAAGAGGATGTTGGCGCCTTCGAAGTTGCCGGCAGGAGAGGCTCTGTAGATTTCGGCTGCCGCCTCGCGGTCCTCGCCGAGGACATCTCCGAGCTCCGCCCACGACCACACATAGAACGTGCCCTCCTCGCCTTCGGAGTCCGCGTCCTCGGCGGCGTGGAGACCACCTGCGGGATCAGAGAGGTCGCGTTCCATGTAGTCGAGGGTGTGACGGGCAATGTGGAGAAAACGCTCGATTCCGGTCAACTGCCAGGTACGCAGATAGACACGAGCGAGGAGGGCGTTGTCGTAGAGCATCTTCTCGAAGTGGGGCACGAGCCAGTGGGCGTCGACCGAGTAGCGAGCGAACCCTCCGCCAGCTGGTCGTAGATGCCTCCACGTGCCATGGCATCGAGCGTCGTTGTGAGCATCGACAGCGCACGGCGGTCTGCTCCGAAGGCGGCGAGGCGCATGAGCAGATCGAGGGTTGGTGCCTGCGGAAACTTGGGCTCCCCACCGAACCCGCCGTTCACGGCGTCGAACGATTGGGACAACGTATCGACTGCGCCGGCAACCTCGTTCCAATCGGGGAGATCTGATGCCACGGGAAGTGCCGTGTCGATGGCGGCGGTCAAGCGGTCTGCCTGCTCCACGAGGTCGCCGCGGCGATCCCTCCAGGCTTCGCGTACAGAGAGAAGCACATCCACGAACGAGGGGCGACCGTGCATCGGCTCTTTGGGAAAGTAGGTGCCGGCGAAGAAGGGTCGACCGTCCGGTGTGAGGAACACCGTCATCGGCCACCCTCCCTGACCGGACGTTGCCGTGACCGCATCCATGTAGATGCGATCGACGTCGGGTCGTTCCTCGCGATCCACCTTCACGTTGATGAAGTTGGCATTCATCACCGCGGCGGTTGCCTCGTCTTCAAACGATTCGTGGGCCATGACGTGGCACCAGTGGCAAGCCGAGTACCCGACCGAGAGCAACACCGGGCGGTCGGTGAGTCGCGCCGCGGCGAACGCTTCGTCCCCCCACTCGTACCAGTCGACCGGGTTGTCCTGATGCTGCAGGAGGTAGGGAGACGCGGCGTCGGCGAGGCGGTTGGGCATTGATCGCAAGGCTATCGGTGTCGCTGCCCTCACCCGGTGGGGCCGTCAGCGGCGCAGAACGTGCCGAATTCCGATAGTGGCGAGACCACCTGCCGAGTACGTTGGGGAGGCAGAGCAGACGGCTCGATGGAAGCCTGATGCTGGGCTGTTCAAAGTCACGGACGGCATCTACCAGCCCCTCCCATTTGGGTAGGTTGGCGCTGTGGCGTTGCGCATCATCGGTCTGATCACCGCGCTCGCCCTCCTGGCGGTGGCGTGTAGCCCCGGGGAAGGGGGAGGGGACCCACCCGACCTCCTTGTCGTTGTGAACGAGAATGGAGACGTTGCTCTCGTCTCGGCCGGTGCTGCTCAGCCGCGCACGGTTGCAGACGTGCCCGATGATCGGTCTGCGTTCCAACCGATTTGGCTGGGGGCCGATGGCATAGTCTTCGTCGAGAGGCGAGGTGGGGCGGGGGCGTTGGTCACGGTCGATACCGAGGGGAACGAGATCAGGCGGTGGGAGTTCGTGACCGCTCCTTTCTACATCTATCCGCGGCCGGGGGAAGGCATGACGGCGCCGGTGGTGACGCTTCGCAATGCGCTGCAGGGAGGTCTGGTCGCGGAGCTCGTCGAGGTGGACGGAACCACCACCGGGATACCGGGCGAGTTTCCGTTCTTCTTCGTCTGGGACGGCGAAGGGCGGGTCGTTGCCCACATCGGCAACCGCCGGCTCGATGAGGTCTATCCGTCGGCAGCGACGGTCGATCCCAACCCCGGCGATTTCGCCGCTCCCGGTGTGAGCGATGGTGGGGTGGTCTTCGTGCGCTCGAGCGGCGGGAGGCAGGTCCTATCGATCTCGAAGTCCGGCGGGCCGGTGGACGTCGCCATCGTCCCCGGGCCTGCACAGGTGGTGGCCGCGGGGGACAGGGTCGCGATTCGGGCCGTCGCCACCGGCAACGCCACCGAGGTGATGGCGCAGACCCTGCCCGCCATCCCGCCGAACGCTCTCGCCGTCGTCGACTTGCCTGGCGCGGGTGTCGAGGTCGTGACCCGCGATCCCGTGGCGCTCTTCTTCTGGGACAAGACCGGGAACCGTCTGCTGTTCGCGGAGGTTCGCGAGGCAGACTCCACCGTGCTCCAATGGCATGTGTGGGAATCGGGTTTGGTCACCGATTTCGGCACGTTCACGCCTCCCCCGGACTGGATGGCATCCTTCATCCCGTTCTTCGATCAGTACGCGAACTCGATGTCCTTGTGGTCGTCGGACGGGAGCGCGTTTGCCTATCCGGCCGTGGTCGACGGCGATGCCGGCGTCTGGGTCCAGGCCCTCGATGCGGGCGAGCCGGAGCGAGTTACATCGGGATCGTGGGTGGCTTGGGGTCCGGGTCGGTGAGGATCGGTCGGTCACTGCCGGCCGGGGACCGATGACAGGGCAGCCGCGGCCCCGAGGCCGATGTAGATCACGCCGGCGAGGTATCGCTGCGAGCGGCGGAGCGCGGGACGTTGTGCCAGGCGCTCACCGAGAGTTCCCCCGACAACGGCATAGACGCCGTCGCTGAGCATCCCGGCAACGACGAAGAGGGCTCCGAGGACGAGCAGCTGCGTCGTCGCGCTGCCGTGTCCTGCATCGATGAACTGTGGCACGAATGCGAGAAAGAACACGGCGGTCTTTGGATTGAGGATGTTGACGATGGTTCCCTGCCAGAAGACCCGGGTGAGCGAACGTCGCCCTCCGGAGGCAATGGCGAACTCGGAGTCGTCTTCCATCAGCGCCCGCACCCCGAGGTACACGAGGTACGCGGCTCCGACCCACTTGATCGCCGTGAATGCCGTGGTCGAAGCTGCGATGACGGCACTCAACCCGACAATCGCGGCGAAGATGTGGACCAGGCTCCCGACGTGAACACCGAGCACGGAGACGAGGCCGGCTCGTGTCCCCTGGGTGACGCTACGGGTGACGACATAGAGCACGACGGGACCGGGGACGATGAACAAGAGCATCGCGGCCGCCAAGAACAGCGTCATCGTTGTGGGCTCCGGCACGACCACAGGGTAGGTTCGATATCTCGTGCTCCGTGCCACCATTGGCGACGACGCATCCGGAGGGAACATGAACGATTCATCCAACGACCGAACATCGGTCGAGAGTGACAGAGACTGGGTTCTTCCTTTGTTCGGAGTGCTGGTGGCGCTCCTCGTTTTCGTCGTGATCGGCCTGTTGGTCGCGGCGGCGCGCAGTGACACAGCTGAGGACTCGTTCGCCGGCCAGGTCGAGGTGTACACGAACTGCCTGCGGGACAACGGCGCCAACGTGCCGCAGGTCGAGGCGCTCGGCGATGGTGGCTTTCGCATCACCGTGGAGGGGCCCGTGCTGCAGCAGCGCGGGGATCTCGAGTCGCTCCGCGAGGCCCACGATGTCTGTGAAGCCCTCACGCCCGATCTCGAGCTGCTGCTGGCCCAACTCGGGCCGGAGCTGTTGCTCGGCCTGTCCGAGTTCGATGGTTTCGAGGAGCGCTTCACCCCGCCGGACGATGAGTTCTTCCACGGCCGGTCTCCCCACCATCGTTTCCCCGGCGATCGGTTCCATGGCGATCGTTTTCGCGGTTTCGGGCCCGGCGGCTTCGACCTGGATCTCGAGGAGGCGTGTGAGCTTCTCGAGTCGGGTGAGCTTCCCGATTCGGGACCCCGGATCGAGCGCTTGCGGGAGGTGTGCGCCGGTCTCGAGGACTGAGCCCCGCAGGATTCTTGGGAAATGGGGGTTCACAAAACGGCAACGGTGTGTGATATTGGGTCGAACCCCGCATTGTGACGCCTTTCACAAAGGCGCCGTGGACGCGGTGTGCGCGCACAGCCGGACGTGCCGGTCAGAAGTGGAGGCAGGCTTGGTGGAGGCAGAGAGCGGCACGACGGGCCAAAGTGCAATAGGCCAAAGCGGAATGGGCCAAAGCGGAATGGGCAATTCAGACATCTCTTGGTGGAGGATGCGATAGATGGCGGCGAGCAAAACGCGTAAGGCGGTACTCAACCGGGCGAATCGTGAGCGCGAAGACGCCAGAGATCGCATGCAACGCGACACGTTGACGCGGACGCTTCGGGAACGAGAAAAGAACAAGCTGACAGACGAGCGAGGCCGCCTGACCACGGACCTCGTCTCGCAGTACCTCACTGCAATCGGTGAGTATGAGCTGCTCACGGCCGAGAATGAAGTCGATTACGCACAGAAGATCGAAGCCGGCCAGGCTGCCGAAGAGCGCATCGCGGCAGTTCAGTTCAAGACCAAGTCCGAAGAGATGGCCCTCAAGCGGAAGGTGCGCCACGGCCAGGAGGCCAAGGACGCATTCCTCACAGCCAACCTCCGATTGGTAGTCGCCAACGCCCGTCGTTACGCCAACACTTCGGGGATCGATTTCTTGGATCTCATCCAGGAAGGCAATCTCGGTCTCATTAGGGCGGTCGAGAAGTTCGATTGGCGCAAAGGCTTCAAGTTCTCCACTTACGCGACGTGGTGGATTCGCCAGGCGATCACGCGTGCTATTGCCGACAAGTCGCGAACGGTCAGGATCCCGGTCCATCTCCACGACACGCTGGCGGCAGTCCGTGCCGCTCAGGCCTCTCTGAAGGCTGAGCTGGGACGTGATCCCAGGCCGGAGGAGATCGCCGAAGAGGCGGGCGTCGACGTGACGAAGGTGGAGCTGGCGCTCGGCGTCGCAGACACCGTTTCGCTCGAGCAACCGATCGGTGAGGACGGGGCGCAACTGGGTGACTTCATCGAGGACGAGGACGCCGTCGACCCGGTTCGTGTCACCGAAGAGATGGATATCGCCAACAGTCTGCGTAAGTCCATCGATCGTCTGCCGCAGCGGGAGGGAAGGATCCTCGCGCTGCGCTACGGCTTCTACGACGGTGTGCCGCGGACGCTCGAGGAGATCGGTGAGGAGTTCAACCTCACCAGGGAGCGGATTCGTCAGCTCGAGAAGCTGGCATTGTGCAGGCTGCGCCACCCGAGTTTCGGCATTCGCGAACAAGATCTGGTCTGATCCACAACCCGGTCCTTTTGGCCCTGGTCGGTCGCCTTCTGTCGCCATTACGCTCGGCCCTGCGGGGAGGAGACCATGAAGCTCGAAGCACTCGTAGGCGGTGCCGCCGAGGTCGTCGGTCCGGAGACGATCCTGGACGATGTGGCTCATCTCATGGTCGATCGCAGTATCGACGCCGTTGCCGTTGTCGAGCGCTCCGACCTCGTCGGGATCTTCACAGGGCATGATCTCATCCGAGCCATCGCGGAGGGAGTCGACGGCGGCACAGGGATCGTCGCCGATTGGATGACCCCTGCTCCCGACGTCTGTGCCCCTGACGTTCCGGTAGCCGAGGCTGCGGCGTGGCTGCTTGAAACCGGTTACCGGCACCTTCTCGTGATGGCGGACGACGAGCTCCTCGGCATCGTCGGTGTGCGTGACCTGCTGTGGGCGCTCACCAATGACTGATCAGCAGCGTCTCAGAGCAGTCGTTCGAGCCTTCGGTTGATTGCATCGAGTACGGCACGGACCGTCGCCGCCGAGGCATCCCGGTCTTTCAACAGGGCGCTGCCGACAAAGGGACCGCCATCTCCGTCGAGTTCCACCTGTGCCATCGCCACCTGGCTCGGGCCCAATTCGGTTGTGGCGACTGCCCCCAGACGCAGCTTCACCCTGTTGGCGGCAACGCTTTCGACGGCACGGAGGGTGGCCTCACCAACGAGCCGTGGGCGCAGCGCGGGATCAGACAGGCCGACGGCTTCTCCCGAATAGCGGTCGTTGTGCCAGGCCAGCGTGATCACGACCCGCGAGTGGTCGTTGTCCTCGGTCTCTTCGATGCTCACGATTGCCGGTCGGTCAACCATGGGCTGCAGCGTAAACCTTGAATCGCCGGCTCGCCTCGCAAGGACAGACCTCTTAGGGTGCCGCCGCCGGACGAGGAGTAGATCTGCGAGCCCGCTGGATGTGGTTGACGGCCGCGGTCGCCCTGTTGATCTCCGTGTTTGCCTGGCTCGCCAACGTCGCCCTCTGGGCCGATCGCTCCGTGATCGACGAGGAGGCGTTCACCGCGACTGTGGCGCGGGTCCTGGTGTCGGATCCGGCGCGAGCCGAGATCGCAGAGACGATCGTCGACGAGGCCATCGAGCAGGTCCCGGTACTGGCACTCGTGAAGTCGCCGCTAACCGGCATCGTGGCGTCGATTCTCGGGACCGAACTGATGGAGAACACGGTCGAGTTCACGGCACGCCAGGCGTACCTGACGGTGGTGGAAGGGGAAATGGCCCCTCTGGTCATCAGCCTCATCGAGGTCAAGGACGCGTTGTTGGGATTTCTCGAGGGCTTCGCTCCCGACGTCGTCGAGCTCATCCCGGAGGCCTTCTTCGAGGCCTTCGAAGTGCTCGAGGAGGGAGCGCTTCCGTCTTACTCACGGCTCGCCGCCGCGGCGCCCTGGCTCTGGCCTATTGCGGCACTCCTCGGCATCGGACTCGCGGTCACGCTGCTTGCGTCGTCACCCCGTAGGCCGCAGGCCCTCATCGCCATCGGAGTCGCGCTCGTCGTCGGGGCACTACTCACCTTCGTTGCCGGGCGGATCGCCCAGTCGGCGATCATCGACGATCTCAAAGGTGATCTGGTCCGGCTGCTCGGGGAGCTCTCCTATGACGCCTTCCACGCATCGCTCGTGCGCCAGACGCTGTTTCTCCTGGGAAGCGGGTTGCTTGTCATGCTCGGTGGGGCCGTCTGGCTGGCGATCGAGACCGCAGGTTCTCAGCGAGTGCGTCCCAAACCTATCTAACGTCGCAGCGCCATGGACACGCCCGACGCCCCACAACGCGACCACATTCGCAGCATCCACGACGATCCAGTCTCGGATCCCTGGTTCTGGCTGCGAGATCGGGACGATCCTGCCGTCGTCGCCTACCTCGAGCAGGAGAACGCATACACGGCTCGGGTGATGGCCCCAACCGAGCCGTTGCAGCGGGCGATCTTCGACGAGATCAAGCGCCGGACCCAAGAGACGGACCTGACGGTGCCGGCGCGGCGCGGCGAGTACTGGTACTCGACGCGGACCGTGGAAGGCAAGCCCTACCGGATCTGGGTCCGGATGTCGGGCTCTCCATCGGGAGCCGAGCAGGTTCTGCTCGACGAGAATGCCGAGGCCGAAGGACACGCGTACTTCCGATCTGCCAACGTGGCAGTGAGCCCCGACGATCGGCTGCTGGCATACAGCGTCGACACCTCCGGCGGAGAGAGATATGTGACCCGGTTCCGTGAGATCGACACCGGCCGCGATCTCGACGATGAGATCCTGGTCTCCTACTACGGGGCGGCATGGTCCTCGGATTCGAAGCACCTCTTCTACACGGTGCCGGATGACCTGATGAGGCCGTACCAGGTGTGGCGTCATCGGCTCGGCACCCATCCTGGGGACGATGCCCTCGTCTACGAGGAGCCGGATGAGCACTTCTTCCTCGGCGTGCGCAGGTCGCGTTCGGGTGACTACATCATGATCAGCGCCGGATCGGCGACGACGTCGGACTGTCGCGTCATTCCTGCCGACGATCCGCTGGCCGGGCCGACGACCGTGCTGCCACGATCTCACGGTGTCGAGTACTCAGCCGACCATCGCGGCGGCGACTTCTGGGTGGTGACCAACGAGGATGCTCTCGACGGCAGGTTGATCAAGGTTCCGGTCGGCGGCGGCCCGGGCGTCGAGGTCGTCGCGCACATTCCCGCGGTGAAGCTGACGTCGGTGACCTGCTTCGCCAGCCACGTCGTGGTGTGGGGGAGACGTGACGGCCTGTCTGCCGTGATGATCGTCGGGGACAACGGCGAGGCTGCCTGGCTCGATATGGGTGAAGATGTCTACCACGTGTATCCAGATGCCAATCTGGAGTTCGAGACCGACACCCTCCGGTACGGCTTTCAGTCGTTCGTCACGCCGCCATCCGTATTCGACCACGATGTGAGAAGCGGGGAGCGGACTCTCCTCAAAGAGACGCCGGTACTCGGCGACTACGACCGCACCGAGCTCATCGCTACGCGGGAGTGGGCTGAGGCCCGTGACGGTGTCCGGATCCCGGTGTCCCTCGTCAGGCATCGCGACACACCTCGCGACGGGACCACGCCGATCCTCGTCTATGCCTACGGCGCCTATGAGATCTCGATGGATCCGTGGTTCTCCATTCCCAGGCTGGGGCTTCTCGAGCGTGGCGTCGTGTTTGCGATCGCCCATGTCCGCGGCGGTGGCGAGCTCGGCAAGGCGTGGTACGAGGACGGCAAGATGGCGCACAAGACCAACACATTCTTCGACCTCATCGATGTCGTCGATCATCTCGTCGCAGCCGGTCATGGAGCACGCGACCGCGTCGCCATCAGGGGTGGAAGTGCCGGAGGCTTGACGGTTGGTGCTTCGTTGCGATTCGGCGCTGATCGATTCCGTGCCGCGGTGGCCGAGGTCCCTTTCGTCGACGTCGTGAACACCATGCTCGACGAGGACTTGCCGCTCACCGTGACCGAACGCGAGGAATGGGGCGATCCGGGTGATGCCCAGCAGTACAGATGGCTGAAGTCCTATGCACCGTACGAGGACCTCGGGCCCGTGGCGGAGTACCCGGCGCTTCTGGTCACGGCGGGCCTGAACGATCCCCGTGTTTCCTACTGGGAGCCGGCCAAGTGGGTGGCGAAGATGCGCACACAGGATGCCGGGCGGCACACACTGCTGCTCAAGACGGAGATGGGCGCCGGTCACTTCGCCCGTTCGGGTCGTTACGAGCAGTGGGAGGACGAGGCGTTCGTGCTTGCGTTCATCCTCAGCGCCCTCGGCGTGGCCGATTAGACGAACCACTCTGGCGTCGATGTCGCTCGCAGTATGTTGCGCCTTTCAACGCCAGACGCCTCAAGGGACGTCGCACTCCAGATGGAGGCTTTCGGGTGTTGCCGCCTCGGCGTCCACGCCTTCCGTCAGCACGAACCGCAGGTGCGACGGGTCGCAAGCGTCCCGGACATCACCATCTCGTTGCCAGACCTTGAGCCGAATCGGCAGCTCCACGCCGTCTGCGCCGGGGACGGCGAGCACTCCTGACTCCTCGGCTTCCTGGCGGACGAGATCCATGATGTCGGGAGGCTTCAACTGTTCCCTCTCGCGCTTGAGGTCCTCGCGCGCCTCCCTCTTCACGTGAGACGAATTACGGGCGATAACGACCATCACGACGAGGACCGCGATGCCGCCGAGGATGATTGCGATCGTCATGTGCGCTTCTCCGCCCGGCCGTAGTCGTCGACGTACCGCTTGATGTCGTCTTCTCCCACGTAACTGCCGAGGTCCACCTCGATCACTTCGAGGATGCCTTCTCCGCAGTTCTCGAGTCGGTGCACGGCACCCACGGGAATGTCCACTGATTCACCGGCGGGGACGAGCCTCGTTGCCTCGTCGATGGTGATGCGAGCTGTCCCTCTTGCCACGATCCAATGTTCGGACCGATGCTCATGGGTCTGAAGTGATGTTCTGGTTCCCGGATCGATCCACAGTCGGAGCACGCGAAAGCCGGGTCCCTTGTCGATGGTGGTGAAGTGTCCCCAGGGACGTTCCTCCGTCCCGTCCGACTCGGCCTCGGGTCGGTGTTGCTTCTCGAGGAGGCCGAGGATCTTCTTCACATCCTGGGCGCGTTCTCGCTTGGCGACCAACAACGCATCCTTCGTGTCGGCGATGACGAGACCATCGACGCCTATCGCCGCGATGAGTCTGCCGTCACCCCTCACGTAGCTGTTCGAGACGTCGATGAGCTCGACGTCCCCGGCCACCACATTGCCTGCATCGTCCTTCTCGGCGAGTTCGTAGAGCGCCGACCAGGTTCCAACGTCACTCCAACCGGCATGAATCGGGACGACCGCTGCGCTCTCGGTGTGCTCCATCACGGCGTAGTCGATGGAGTCGGATGGTGATGCGGCAAACGAGGCCTCGTCGAGTCTGATGATCGTCCCGGAGCGCTGGGCGGCGTCGAGCGCGGCTTTGGCGGCGGTCACGATCTCAGGGCTGTAGCGGCCGAGTTCGTCGAGGTAGGTCGAAGCCTTGAACAGGAACATGCCACTGTTCCACAGGTAGCGCCCGGACACGACGTACTCCTCGGCGGTACGACGATCGGGTTTCTCCCTGAACTCCTTCACTTCGCGGACGCCCTCGGCGAGGGGCTTGCCGAAGCGGATGTACCCATAGCCGGTTTCGGGGTGTGTCGGGGAGACCCCGAACGTGACGAGGTAGTTGCGGTCTCCGAACCATGCTGCGAGCTGGACGGCCTCGGCAAACGCTTCTTCGTTGCGGATGACGTGATCGGCGGGGAGAACGAGGAGGAGCGGATCCTCCCCTCTCTCATGGACCTCGAGAGCGGCCACGGCGACTGCCGGAGCGGTGTTCCGCCCCACCGGCTCGAGGATCACGGTTGCGCCGTCCTCTCCGGCACGTTGCAGCTCGCGCTGGATCCCGGGACGCTGGTCTTCGTTGCAGAGGACCATCGGTTGGCTCACACCCGAGATCCCACGGACGCGATCGAGTGTGGATCGGAACAGCGTCCGGTCGTCCACGAGCGCGAGGAGTTGCTTTGGCTGACGCCTCCGCGACGCCGGCCATAGCCGAGTTCCAAAGCCGCCGGAGAGCACGACCGGGATGACCGTCGTCTCCCTGGGCGATTCAGTGGGCATGTCCGCCTCGCAACCTATCAATGCAGCGCCTCCCGGGCCAAGCACCCCGGTACGCTCCGGCCTCGTGACACCATTGCAGATCCACACGGTCCGGCGGCAATTCCCGGCCCTCGGCCGCCTCGTGGACGGCCGACCGGCAATCTATGTAGACGGACCAGGCGGCACCCAGGTTCCGTCGAGTGTCATCGAAGCCATGGCGGGCTATCTGGGGAGGGGCGGTTCCAACGTAGGCGGGCCCTTTGTAACGAGCCGAGAGACCGCCGCCGTCGTCGAGGACGCCCGTTCCGCCGTTGCCGACCTGCTGAATGCGGAATCTGATGAGATCGCATTCGGGCAGAACATGACCTCGATCACGTTCTCGATGAGCCGCGCTCTCGGTGCGACTTGGGATCCGGGGGACAACATCGTTGTCACTCACCTCGATCACGATGCCAATGTGTGGCCGTGGGTGTTGGCAGCCCGCGACGCATCGGTCGAGGTGCGATGGGCGGATTTCGCAGTCTCGGATGGCTGGGATCTGGATCTGGAGGGACTCGGCGAACTGCTCGACGCCAGGACCCGGCTCGTTGCCGTCACCCGTGCATCGAACGCGCTCGGCACCCTCGTCGATGTGAAGGCCGTGGCGATGCTGGCTCACGGGGTTGGCGCCCTCGTCTATGTCGATTCGGTGCATTACACCCCGCATGGCCCCATCGACGTTGCCGATTGGGATTGTGACTTTCTGGTCTGCTCGGCCTACAAGTTCTTCGGCCCGCACACCGGTTGTCTGTATGGCCGTGCCTCGCTCCTCGACAAGACGGACGCCTTCCGAATCCGCCCGGCGCCGTCGCTCGGCCCGGGGAAGTGGGAGACCGGGACGCAGAGTTTCGAGAGCTTGGCGGGTGTGTTGGCCGCCGTTGACTACCTGGCCTCGCTCGGGAAGGGGCCCGATCGCCGCACCAGGATCGAGTCGGCCATGGAGGCCATCGGGCAGTACGAATCGGACTTGTCCCAGCGGTTCCTCGACGGGCTGGCGTCCATCCCGGGCGCGAGGCTCTATGGCCGTGACGGTGCGGATGGGCGGACCCCCACGTTCGCCATTGAGTTCGAGGGCCGGGTGCCTCAGGGTGTTGCTGCTGCGCTCGGAGAGATGGGCATCTTCGTGTGGTCCGGCGATTACTACGCCTTCGAGGTGATGACCCGCCTCGACAAGCAGCCCGACGGCTTGGTGCGGGTGGGTTTCGTGCACTACAACACCGAAGAAGAGGTCGACCGCGTGCTGGAGTCCCTGGCGAACCTGCAGAGACTGCCTCCCCCCAGGGGGAGGTGGCCTGACTGAAGGGAGGGCCGGAGGGGGTGCAGGTGTTAGGCCCGGTCGCCGCCGTCGCGGTCCGTGGCGAGGGCCGTCCACTCGCCCGTGCTGTCGGTCGTGGGCTCCAGGATCCCGGCGAGCTCTTCGCGCGCCGGGCCCGTGCCGAACACGGTGATCGTGTCACCTACCTCGAGCTCGGTGCTGCCGTGCGGGATGAGCACGGCCGACCCACGCCGCACCGAGACCACGATCACATTGGGTGGCCAGGGGACGGTTTCGATACGGGCATTGGCAACCGGCGATCCCCTGAGAACCGGGAGCTCGAAGAACCTCGCTCCGGGGTGGGACCGCAGCCGCACCCGATCTCGATAGAGATGTCGACCCGTGGAGGTTCCGAGGGCATGGTGATAGGCGCGGACCACCGATTCGCGGCGGAACATGCCGACGAGCACGCTCGGATCGTCCTCGCTCACAACCGGCATCCTCCCGACGCCCAGTGATGCCATCCGCGCCAGCGCGGCAGAGACCGGCAGATCGGCGGTCACGGTGATCGGGTTCTTACTCATCGCTTCGGCCACGGTCCTGTCGTCGCTCGGACCTCCGGCATTGGCGATGTCCGACCAGGTTGCGACGCCCACGAGTCCGGTGTCGGTGTCGACGACGGGGATTCCGTGATGGTGCGTCGAGGAGAGGACGTGTTCGAGCTCGGTCAGGCTGGTACCGGGCGTGGTCACCGTGTCCGCGGACGACATGACCTCGCGGACGGAGACCGTGTCGAGCAAGTCGATGTCCTCGTTGGTGGGAAGGTGGATGCCCTTTCGCTTCAGCGGCAGCGTGTAGGCACTGTCTGCGTGGAACCGGTCACCCACATAGGTGGCAAGGGCTGCTCCGAGCATCAGCGGGAGGACGAGGCCGTAGTCACCGGTCACTTCGAACACGATGATCACGGATGTCAGGGGTGCCTTGCCGACGATGGCGAAGGTGGCTGCCATCCCAACGACGGCGTAGGCGCCGGGGTCGATGTTGCTGAACGTCCACAGCGGGTCGATGAGGATGGCGAACGCGGCCCCCACCGCGCCGCCGATGACGAGGCTCGGCATGAATGCACCCACCGATCCTCCTCCCGATCGCGTCAGCGCGTTGGTGATGCCCTTTCCGATCGCAATCGCGATCAGGCCGTACCACACGTATTCGCCGGCGTCGGTCAGACCGAGCAAGCCGCCCAGGAACTCTTGCCCGCTACCGAGTGTCTCGGGAGACACGACGCCGATGAGTCCGACGACGACGCCGGCAGCGATCGGAAGCAACCATCCCGGGAGCCGCCAGCGCTCCCCTGCGCTGGACACGAAGTCGAGTAGCCGGATGAAGAGCAGCCCGAAGAGCACGGCGAGCAGCGCCAGCACGGCGTAGAGGAGGAGTTGTTTGGGGTCGTCGAGAGCGTGTGCCGGTGCCCGAAGGATCCGCTCGTCTCCGATGAGCTGCTGTGACGTGACGGCCGCGACGACGGAGGCGATGACGACGGCATTGAGGTGGCGGATGGCGAAGCTCCCGAGCACGACTTCCATGGCAAACATCATCCCGGCGATGGGGGCGTTGAAGGAGGCCCCGATCCCGGCGCCGGCACCGGCGGCGAGCAGGCTGCGGATTCGATCCTGCCCGAACTTCGTGTACCGGGCCAACCCCGACCCGATGGCACCGCCGATGAGGGCGATCGGGCCCTCACGTCCGCCAGAGCCGAAGGTGCCGAGGGTTGCCGCGGTGGCTGCGAGCTTGGCAGGGATCATCCGGGTCGAGATATACCCGTTGTGCAGGGCCAGGCCCATCATCGTCTCGGTGACGCCGCCGCTGGAGACGCCCGGCCCCCACCGCCGGTTGATGAGCCATGACACCAAGATGCCGCTCGGGACTGAGATCACGAAGATCCAGCGACCGATGTCGAGCCAGCCGTTCACATCGGCAACCCCGCCCCGGACCCAGGCGATGAGCCAGACGAGCAGGGCGGCGGCAACGCCGACGAAGAACCCGAGCACGAGGGCGGCGAAGAGAAACGACGCGGCACCTCTGCTGCTGACGAGCTTCCCGACACGGGTGAAGAAGCGCTGCAGCATGAACTGCAAGTTAGGTCAGTCCCCGGCCTCGTTGTGCATCCTGGCCTTCGTCGCCCGTTAACCTCGTTGTTCGTGATCCCTTCGACCGTCGACGAGGTTCAAGCTGCGCTCGCAGAGCAGCAATATGTCGCCGACCGCACCCTGGCGGTCTCGATCCACCTGGCCATCCAGATGGGGAGGCCCCTCTTCCTCGAGGGAGAGGCGGGAGTTGGCAAGACAGAGGTCTCCAAGGTGCTGTCCCGCATCCTCGATGCCGAGCTGATCAGGCTGCAGTGTTATGAAGGTCTCGACGTGAGTCAGGCCCTCTACGAGTGGGACTACGCCCGCCAGATGCTCGCCATCCGTCTGCTCGAGGCCGGCGGCGAACATGCAGCGGTCGCGGATATCATGAGCCGCGACTACCTCATCGCCAGGCCACTGCTGCGCGCCGTCGAGGAGGCTGCTGCGGGGCGTCGTCCGGTGCTCCTCATCGACGAGCTCGATCGGGCCGACGAGGAGTTCGAGGCATATCTGCTCGAGCTGCTCTCGGACTTCCAGGTGACTATTCCCGAGGTCGAGACCGTCAAGGCGAAGGTGCCGCCGGTTGTGGTGGTGACGTCAAACCGTACGCGCGAGATCCACGACGCCTTGAAGAGGCGGTGCATCTATCACTGGATCGACTACCCGGATTTCGACCGCGAGGTGGAGATCCTGAGCCGCAAGGCACCCGAGGTTCCCAGCGAGTTGGCGGCGGAGCTGGCCAGGGCGATGCAGCGGCTGCGCGGTCTCGATCTCTTCAAGCCGCCCGGCGTGGCGGAGACCCTGGATTGGGCGTCGGCGCTCGTCGTGCTCGGGAGGGACCACCTGACGGTCGAGGCCGCAGAGGAGACCCTGGGGGTCATCTTGAAGTACCAGGAGGACATCGATCGGGTGCGCGGTGGTGGCGTGTCCGAGATCGTCGTCGGATGACCGGCTCCAACAGCGGAGAAACGTTTACCAGGAACCTCATCAGCTTTGTGCGGTACATGCGTAACCGTGGTTTGCGATTGGGGCCCCAATTGACCGCCGACCTCGCAGCAGCCATCAACGCCGTCGGGCTCGAATCGAGGGACGATCTCTATGCAGCAATGCGATCTCTCGTCGTCGTGCGCCGGACCGACCTCCCGATCTTCGACGATGCATTCGAGATGTTCTTCGGCGGTGGTTGGGTCCGCAGTGAGTTCGATATGACGACCAGCATCGAGACGCCCGACGCCGCGAATCTCATCCACCTCAACGCTCCGGTCTTGATCGACCTTGCCATGTCGGGGGACGATTCCGAGGTCGAGGAGGTCGAGGACAGGGTCGGAGGATCGTACGTGGAGCGCATTGCTTCTCGCGATTTCGTCGACCTCTCCCCCGAGGAAGTCGAGGTGGTTCGCCAGCTGCTCGCCCGGATGATGTGGAAACCTGCCGACACGGTGTCTCGGCGGTGGCGAGGCTCCAAGCGCGGGGTCCGTCCGGAGATGCGGCGCACATTGCGTGCGATGAGCAAGCCGGAGGGCGATCTCGTGCCGCTGGCATTCCAGACGCGACGAAAGAGGAAACGACCTCTCATCGTGCTGGCCGACATCTCGGGCTCGATGGAGCGCTACACCGAGATGTTCATGTACTTCATCCACGCCGCCCAGGGGCGCCTGGGCCGGGTCGAAGCCTTTGCCTTCGGCACGAGACTCACTCGCATCACCAGACCGATGCGAAGGAAGAGCCCGGCGGCAGCTCTCGCCGATGTGGCATCCGCCGTCGAAGATTGGTCGGGCGGCACTCGCATCGGTGAGGCACTCGAGACCTTCAACCGCGACTGGTCGCGTCGCGTTACCACGGGTGGGCCTATCGCGTTGATCATCTCAGATGGTTGGGACACCGGCGATCCACAGTTGCTCTCCACAGAGATGGCGAGGTTCTCTCGATCGATGCACCGGGTCGTGTGGCTCAATCCTCTCGCCGGTCGAACCGGTTATCGGCCGGAGACACGCGGTATGCGGGCCGTGCTGCCACACGTCGACGATTTCCTGGCCGCCGCGACGCTCGTCGATCTACGAGAGGTCGTGCGCCTTCTAGAATCGTTGCACGGCAGGCAGAGGAGTTTGACCACCACATGAGGGATGCGCTCGAGATCTATGACCGCTGGACCGCGGAAGGTAAAGAGGTCGCCGTGGCCACGGTCGTCAACGTCAAAGGCTCTGCGCCTCGCTCGGAGGGAGCGCGGCTTCTCGTCTCTTCGGCAGGAGAGATGGAGGGCTCCGTGAGCGGCGGCTGCGTCGAGAACGATGTCTCCCTCCATGCCGAACAGGTGATTGCATCGGGCGAACCCCGACTGGTGACCTACGGCATCGCCGACGATGAGGCTTTTGAGGTCGGACTGACCTGCGGGGGCACCATCGAGGTGTTCATCGAAAAGTGGTGAGTGCCGCGATCCTCGATGCAATTCGTCGGCTCGAAGACGAAGAGGTCCTCGGTGCCATCGCGACCGTTGTTTCCGGCCCGGATGTCGGCGCCAAGGCCGTCGTCGAGGCGGGCGAGGGAATTGTCGCCGGGTGGCTGCCCGAAGATGTCGCGGCCGACGTCGCCGAGGATGCCGATGAGCTGGCGGCGAACGAACAGAACCGTACCTTGGAGTACGGCGAACGCAAGGTCTTCATCGATATCGTGGCGCCACCGCCGGTGCTTCTGGTGTTCGGCGCGGGCCACATCGCCCAGCCGCTCACCAGGATGGCCCGCGAGTTGGACTTCAGGACCATCGTTGCCGATGCCCGCGAGTCCTGGGCGACGGAGCGACGCTTCCCGCATGTCGATGAGCTGATCGTCGGTTGGCCCGACTCCGTCCTCGACCATGTCGCGCTCGACGGTCGGACCTATGTGGCGTTGCTCAGCCACGACGAACGTTTCGAGACACCAGTGTTCCGTGCCGTGAAGGGAAGTCCAATCCGGTATATCGGGGCAATGGGGAGCCGGCGTACACACCGTGCCCGCCTGGAGCGGCTGGCTGCCGAAGCATGGACGGAGGGCGAACTCGAAGCGATCCATGGCCCGATCGGCATCGACATCGGAGCGGAGACACCTGCGGAGACTGCGGTGAGCATCCTGGCCGAGATGATCAGCGTGCGGTACGGCCATGGCACCGGAACGTCGCTGCGTGGTCGCGAGGGGCGCATCCACACGCAACGTGGTGACGAGCCGGGGACCGATTGACCGGCGTGGTGATCGCGATCGATATCAACGGCACCGTGGTCGAGACAGACATCGAAGCGCGTACCCTCCTCGTGCAGTTCATTCGAGACGCCGGTCTCACCGGCACCAACGTGGGCTGCGACACGACGACATGCGGGGCGTGCACGGTGCTCGTCGATGGCGTCCCCGTCAAGTCCTGCACGATGTTCGCGGTGCAAGCAGCGGGATCGGCGGTCACGACCATCGAGAGCCTGGCTCGCGACGCCAACTCGCTCACCCCACTGCAGCAGGCGTTCGTGGATGCCCACGGCGTGCAGTGCGGGTTCTGCACTCCCGGGATGATCCTCGTTGCCTCGGCACTCCTCGATGAGAACCCGGATCCCACGGACAGGGAGGTCCGAGAGGCGATCTCCGGGAACCTGTGTCGATGTACCGGCTATGTGAACATCGTCAAGGCGATCCGGTTGGCCGCCGGACTGCGGAACGCCGATACTGGTAGCTGACACCGATATCTGACACCGATATCTGACACCGATTTTGGCAGCCGGCGTTTGGAGAAGCATGAAGATCGAAGAAGCCATCACCGTGCAGAACGATCCCGAGGCCGTCTGGGAACTGTTCCAGGACGTTCCCGAACTCGCTCGATGCCTCCCCGGCGCCGAGCTCACAGAGGACAAGGGCGGCGGTGTCTTTGCAGGACAGCTGGTCGCCAAGCTGGGCCCGATGACGGCGAAGTTCGAGGGCGAGGCCACGGTCGTCAGCAATCACGAAAACCGCACGGGCACCGTCGACGGCACGGGCACCGACCGCGCCGGCGGATCGGTCGGTCAGGTCAAGATGACCTATGCAATCAACCCGAGGGATGGCGGTGGAACGGTCATCGAGGTCGACGCCGACGTCATCCTGTCGGGCGCTGCCGCCCAATTCGGGCGCACCGGCTTGATCAAGGAGATGTCACGGCGCTTGATCGATGAGTTCGTACAGTGCATCGAGGCCAAGCTCGCCGCCGAGTCACGGGAGGAAGCCACTGCGGTCCGAGCGGGCGATGTCAAGGGCATCTCGCTCTTCTTCGCGTCTCTGTGGGGGTGGTTCAAGGGCTTGTTCCGGTCTTCGAAGTAGCCGGCCCTCGCCCACCGAGACCGCGAAAACGAATCCTTCCCCAGGCGACGCGGGCGCGGGCCCGTTGCGTAGGTTCTATGTCTGTCGTGGTGTTCGGCGCGCCCGAAGTCGAATCCGCCGAACCGAAGCCGATCGAACACTGGTCCTGTGAGGGGAGGAACCTTGGAAGTAACGATCAACGTCAACGGTGCGCAGCACACCGATGAGGTCGAGCCTCGAACCCTGCTTGTGCATTACTTGCGCGAGGGATTGGGTTTGACCGGGACGCATGTCGGCTGCGAGTCCGGCTACTGCGGAGCATGTACGGTCATCGTGGACGGCCGGGCGGTCAAGGCGTGCTCGATGCTCGCGGTCCAAGCCAACGGATCAGAGGTTTCGACCATCGAAGGCGTTGCCGACAACGGCCAGCTTCACCCTGTGCAACAGGGATTCTGGGAATGCCACGGGCTCCAATGCGGCTTCTGCACTCCCGGCATGGTCATGTCGTCGATCTCCCTCCTCGAGCAGAACGACAATCCGACGGAGGAAGAGATCCGACATGGGCTGGACGGGAACCTGTGTCGCTGCACGGGCTATCAGGGCATCGTGTGGGCCGTTGAGTGGGCCGCTGCGACCATGCGCGGTGAAGAGCCCGCAACCCTCGAGTGGGAGGAGGTGCGATCATGACCACCACCTCGAGTGTCACAGGCACCACGAGCGTTCTCGGCGGGATCGTCCGCCGCAAGGAAGACCCGGCTCTCCTGAGGGGCCAAGGCAAGTATGTCGACGACATCAAGCTCCACGGTGAGCTCACCGCCGCCTTCGTGCGCAGCCCCTTTGCTCGGACGCGCGTCACATCCATCGATGCTTCTGCGGCGGAGGCGATGCCGGGCGTGCACGCCGTATACACGATCGACGACGTTCGCCACCTCGGTCCGCTCCTCGCCCAGATCGCCGTTGGGACGATGCGCCCCCTGCTCGCCGACGGTGAGGTCAAGCACATGGGTGAGGCTGTGGTCATGGTCGTCGCCGACGATCGCTACGTCGCCCAGGATGCCGTCGATGCCATCCAGGTGGATTACGAGCCTCTCGAGGCCGTCATCGATCCGGAGGATGCAGTCACCGACCGCATCCAGGTTCACGAGGGCACGTCGAACACGCTGCTGACGTGGGAGGGCGACAAGTGGTGGCCCGATGTCATCGTCGTCGAGGACCCGCGGCCGGAGATCGAAGCGGCCAAGGCGCGAGACGACACGGTTGTGGTGTCGCAGAAGATGGTCAACCAGCGGCTCATCCCCACCGCTATCGAGCCCCGCACGGTGGTCGCGGAATGGAGCGCCGGGTACGGCCAGTTCACGATCTACAGCTCGACGCAGATCCCGCACGCGCTCGCCGGAGCGATCGGCAAAACGTTCGGACTGCAGTCGAACAAGGTTCGAGCGATTGCTCCGGAGGTCGGCGGAGGCTTCGGTTGCAAGCTGAACGTATACACCGAAGAGGTGCTGACCTGTTTCGCCGCCAAGGATCTCCATCGCCCGGTGCGCTGGGTCGAGACGAGACGCGAGGCGGCCTCATCGACCATCCACGGCAGAGCATGGGTGGGTACAGCGACGCTCGTCGGTACGAAGGACGGTGAGATCCTCGGGTACGAGCTCGATGCGCTGTGCGACATGGGGGCCTACTCACAGAACTTCACCGTGGCGGTTCCCCTCCTCGGGCTCTACGTTGCGTCGGGTCAGTACGCGATGCCTACTGCGTACAGCCTGACGTGTGTGACCACGAATACGATGACTACGGATGCCTATCGAGGTGCCGGCCGACCTGAGGCGGCGTATTACCTGGAGCGGATCATCGACATCTATGCCCGCGAGATCGGTGTCGATCCGGCGGTGGTGCGACGCAAGAATTACTGGCAGCCAGAGGACTTCCCGGTCACGGTCCCCATCGGGCTCACGATGGACACCGGGAACTACGCGCACAGTCTCGACGAGCTCCTCGATGCCGCCGATTATGACGCGCTCGTGAAGCGGCGGGACGCGGCACAGGCGGACGGGCGCCTAGTCGGCATCGGCCTGTCGAGCTACGTGGAAGTATGCGGCTTCGGGCCCTCGATCCTGGCGCCGTTTGGCTTCTCGTGGGCCACGTACGGGCTCCCGGCTGCATTCAACGGCTCCGGCCTCGTTCGGGTGAACCCCGATGGGTCGTGCACGGTGAGCATCGGTACCGGAGTTTCTGGCCAGGGTCACGAGACCACCTGGTCGCAGATCGTCAGCGATGGGCTCGGAATCCCTATGGACGACATCGAGGTGCTCCACGGCGATACCATCGATTCACCGTTCGGCGTTGGGACATTCGGAAGCCGATCGATCGCGGTCGACGGCGCGGCGACCTTCGAGGCGACGGGCAAGGTCAAGGACAAGGCCGCCAAGATCGCCGGCAACCTGCTCGAAGCAGCACCAGAGGACATCCGATTCGCCGACGGAGGGGCACACGTTGCCGGTTCTCCCGATCGGAGTGTGGCCTGGGCCGAGATTGCGGAATCCGCCTACCAGCCCCACACCCTTCCCGAGGGCATGGAGGGCGGCCTCGAGGCGCACACGGTGTTCTCGCCCCCGAACGCCACCTGGCCGTTCGGCTCACACCTCGCCATCGTCGAGGTCGATCCGGAGACAGGAAACGTCGAAATCATCGACTACTGGGCCATGGACGACTGTGGCAACGTCATCAACCCGATGATCGTCGCCGGTCAGCTGCAGGGGGGGATCGCTCAGGGGATCGGTCAGGCACTGTTCGAAGAGGCCGTCTACGACGAGAACGGAACGCTGTTGACGACGTCACTCATGGACTATCCGATCCCGACGGCGAACGACGTCCCGATGTTCAATCTGGAACGGACGATCACGCCTACGGACTCCAATCCGCTCGGGGTGAAGGGCATCGGCGAGGCCGGCACGATCGGCGCCGCACAGACGGTGGTCAACGCAGTGGTCGATGCGCTTGCCCCCATGGGGGTGACGCACATCGACATGCCGCTGCGACCGAAACGGGTATGGCAGGCGATGCAGGACGCGAGGGGGTAGCGTATGTATCCCAGGAAATTCGACTACATGGCTCCCGAAACGCTCGACGAGGCAATCGCCGCGCTGGCGGCCAATCCGGGAGCCAAGGTGCTCGCAGGAGGACAAAGCCTCCTCACGATGATGAAGACACGACTCGTGTCGCCCGAGCTGGTGATCGATATCAACGGCATCCAGGGCCTGGACCAGATCGACGAACATGGCGACTACATCGCCATCGGCGCTCTCGTCCGACACGCCGAGACGGCTGCGAGCCCACTGATCCAAGACCATGCACCGGCCCTGGCACAGGCTGCGTCGATGACCGGCGATGCCCAGGTTCGGAATCGGGGCACGACCTGCGGTTCGTTGGCCCATGCCGACATCGCCGCCGATCAGCCGGCGGCCGCGCTGGCTCTGGGGGCGAAGATGGTGGCGATGAGCCCGAGCGGTTCCCGCGAGATCCCGGCGAGTAGCTTCTTCGTGGACACGCTCACTTCGGCGCTCACACCCGATGAGATTCTCGTCGAGCTGAGGGTGCCGAAGGGTGGAACGTCTGCCTACGACAAGCTCGGTCGGCGCGGTGGCCATTCTGACTACGCGGTCGCAGGGTCGGCAGCCTGGGTACAGAAGTCGAACGGCACGGTCGAGGCTGCGCGGGTCGGGATCACGGGTGTCGGCACGAGACCGTCGCTCGCCACTTCGGTGGCCGACGCGATCGTCGGCACCGACGGTTCGGCAGCGGCCGTCGCGGCTGCGGCCGAGCATGCCACCGACGGCGTCACCGTCTTGGAGGACCTCTATGGGACGGAGGAGTACAAGGCGCATCTGGCGCAGGTCTACGTTGGGAGAGCCCTGAGGGCAGCCTTGAGTAGTGGGTAATGATTGCTTGGTACTCGCTACCGATTACCGGCTACTGGTAAGGCGGGCTCGTCCGTGGTCACGCGGCGGAGGCTGAGCGTAAAGATCGTCTCGGCGCCGTCGTGGTCATACGTGAGGTCTCCGCCCATGCGGCGTGCCAGATCGCGAGACACGGTGAGTCCCAAGCCGACCGATGCTGTCACTCCGGGTGTCTGCCTGGCCCGGTAGTACGGCTCGAAGATCGCCTCTCGTGAGCGCTCGGGGAGTGCATCTCCCGTGTCGCGGACCTCGAGATCGATGTAGTCGCCACGGTCGACGACCACCACCCGCACGTGTTGTCCACCGTAGCGCTGACTGTTCGTGATCAGGTTGCGGACGATCTGACGCACACGGCCGCCATCCCCGTACACCGGCGGTACGGAATTCGGAGCGATCACCGGGACAGCTGCTAATCCTTGGGTGCGGAGCACTGCGGCGATCTCCTGATCGAGGTCGAGGTGATCGGCGGCAACATCGAGCGTCCCGGCTTCTGCGCGAGCAGCGACGAGCAGGTCCTCGACGATTTTCGAGACCTCGAGTCCTTGCTCGGCAACGAGAGCGACGAGCTCGCGCCGTTCGTCCTCGGAGAACCGGTTGTCGCGAAGTTCTTCGGCCAGCCCGACCACAGCCGTCAGCGGGGTGCGCAGTTCGTGCGAGACCGTCGCGACGAATTCGTCTTTGGATCGGATGAGATCATGGAGCTGCCGCTCGGTCTCACGCTGTGTCGTGATGTCCACTACGGCCACTGTGACTCGCCGCAGGTCGAGCGTTCCATCGACGCGGGGAGCCGACCAGTAGAGGAGGGCCTCGATGACTCGGCCGTCGCGGGATCTGGCCCCTTCCAGCTCGACGAAAGCGCGATCCTCGTTGTTCCAGATCGCCTTGATCTGGGGGATCATCGAGGGGGCGACGGACTCGCTCGCCATGACGAGGGGCCCGAGCAGCTCGTCGCGAGACGTAACCCCCATCAGATCGGCGGCGGCTTCGTTGACCGACGTGATGGTGATCATCGTTGCGATGTTGATGAGGTCCTGTGGGTGCTCGGCCAGGTAGGTATCCATGTCTTCGACCCCGTCGGAGCGGAGTTCGTCCACCCAGTCACCGACCGCCGAGAAGTCCTCTTCCCACAGAGGAACCGGGGCGTGCTCGAACAGCGCGGCGTGTCGTGAAGCGATCGAGTCGAGCTGATTGCGCAACCAGATCATGACCGTCGACCCGAACACGACCGAAACCGTTGCCACGACCGCGATCACGAGCCGAATCGCGGGCTCGGCCGTCGAAGACGACCACCAGAGGCGCGAGATGAACATCAATGTGGCGTACCCGATCACATACAGCACGGCGTGACGGCGCACGAAGAAGGCACCGATGATGCCGATGAACGCCAACACGATGGCGCTTGCCTGGGCCAATGCCTCGACATCGAGGAGCCGATTCTGGACGACGGTGGCGACGCCGGACACCACGAGCAACATGACGAGGTTCTCTTGGTGACGGATCAACTGCCAAAGCGCCGTTGCCGTCACGACGAGCGGGCCGGCCATACCCGCAATCCAGCGCGGGTCCCCGCTGAGGATCCCGGCGGCGAAGAAGCTCAGCCCCGCGAGGAAGGAGAGGATCGCGGCAAGGCGAACGAGGATACGGTCGAGACCTGCCGACCCCCTCGAATCGAGCAGCGCGAAGCCACCGTTCTGCGGCATGGCAGCCCTATCGGCAATCGGCGGCTGCTCATGAAGCAGGTTCGAGCGCGAGCGCCAATACGTCGCGGACGTCACCGCAGACGTGGAGCGACATCTCGTCCCGCACCTGGTCGGGAACGTCGTCGAGGTCGTCCGCGTTGCGCAATGGCAGGATCACGTCGGTGAGTCCGGCGCGATGCGCGGCGAGGACCTTCTGCTTGACCCCACCGATCGGAAGCACCCGGCCCTGCAGCGTGACCTCACCCGTCATCCCCACATCGCCCCTCACCTTCCGTCCGGTGAAGAGGCTGACCAGGGCCGTGGTCATGGCGATGCCAGCAGATGGTCCATCCTTCGGGATCGCACCCGCCGGGACATGGAGGTGAATGCGCTTGGCGAGCTGGTCGCCGCCGATGCCGAGCTCCTCCGCGTTGGACCGAACGAAAGAAAGTGCGATCTCTGCAGACTCTCGCATGACGTCTCCGAGCTGTCCCGTGATCATCAGCCCCGCCTCGCCATCCATCGTCGTCGCTTCGATGAACAGGACATCGCCGCCGGCCCCGGTGACCGCCAGGCCGGTGGCCACCCCGGGTACGTCTGTGCGGTCCTTTGCTTCATCGTGGAAGACTTTCGGCTTGCCAAGCAGCTCACGCAACGATGCCTCATCTTCGACAACGACAGGTGCCGCCTCAGGATCGGTCGCGATCCTGGTGACGGTCTTGCGCACGATCTTGCCAAGCTGACGCTCGAGGCCGCGAACCCCGGGCTCGCGGGTGTAGCCGTCGATGACCAGCCGCAGCGCGTCGTTGTCGATTACCAGCTCGTCGCTGTTCAGACCGGACCGCTCGATCTGGCGCGGAAGCAAGTGGTCTCTCGCGATCTCGACCTTCTCCCGGTCCGCGTAGCCATCGAGGGTGATCACCTCGGTGCGGTCCAACAGTGGTTGAGGGATGCTGTCGAGCACATTCGCCGTGGCGATGAACAGCACATCGGAGAGGTCGAGGTCGAACTCGAGATAGTGATCACGGAAGGTGTGGTTCTGGGCGGGATCGAGTACCTCGAGGAGTGCCGAACTCGGGTCGCCGCGCCAATCGGCCCCGACCTTGTCCATCTCGTCGAGGAGGAACACCGGGTTCATCGAGCCGGCATCGGCAAGGGCACGGACGATCCGACCTGGGCGTGCTCCAACGTAGGTGCGGCGGTGGCCACGAACCTCGGCCTCGTCGCGAACGCCTCCGAGCGCGACGCGGACGAAGCTGCGTCCCAGGGCACGGGCGACCGACTCACCAAGCGAGGTCTTGCCGACCCCGGGTGGTCCAACGAGCAAGAGAATCGCACCGTCGCCCCCGTGGCCCGGATCACGTCGAGCGACCCCGCGGTCCGCCCTGAGCTTGCGCACGGCGAGGTGCTCGATGATCCGTTCCTTGACATCCTCGAGACCCGTGTGGTCTTCGTCGAGCACCGTGCGGGCGGCGGTGAGGTCGAGTCGATCCTCGGTGTGCTCTCCCCACGGGAGGTCGAATACAGTGTCGAGCCAGGTGCGGATCCAACTGTGTTCCGGGCTCTGGTCGCTCATCCGTTCGAGGCGACCGATCTCGCGCTCGAGCGCGTCGAGAGCCGCCTCGGGGAGGTGGGCGGCTTCGAGTCTCTGGCGGTACTCCGCGGCGACGTCGGTGTCGCCCTCGCCGAGTTCCTTCTTGATGGCCTCCATCTGCTGTCGCAGGACGTAGTCGCGCTGGTTCTTGTCGATCCGCTCGGCGGCCTCGTCACGTACCTTGCGGCGCAGCGTGATCTCCCCCAGCACGTCATTCATCCAGTCGAGTGCCTTGCGGAGCCGCTCTGCCACGTCGATGGTCTCGAGGAGTTCGATCTTCTGAGCCAGATCGAGATCTGGGGAGTGCACGGACAGGTCCACGAGCTGGCCGGGATCTTCGATGGCGAGCACACGGTCGGCGATGCCGCCGATGCCACGATGCTCCAGGATCTCGCGAACGACGGCACGGAACTCCCGGGCGAGTTCCATCGTGGCTTCGTCGTGGAACTCGATCTCCTCGACCGGTGTGGCCTCTACCCAGAGCACGTCGTCGTCAACGGTTTCGGTGGCACCTGCCTGGTTGGCGGCGGTCCCGGCGCCGATCTCGGCGCGCGCAACTCCGCTGATCAACACCGCAACGGGACCGTCCGTGCTCATCTCCTGGATTTCGGCGATGGTGCCGACGCGCGCGTACTCGCCATTGATGCGTGGTACGAGGAGGAGCCGGCCGTCGCTCGATTCTGAGCTGGCGATGGCACGACGGGCCTCTTCGGACTCGACGGCGACGGTCACCACCATGTGGGGGAAGACGACGCCGCTGCGAAGCGGCAGGACGGGCAGGGTGGTCTGGGTGAGGTCGCTCATGGGGTTCAGTTCAACCTCTCTGGGAGATGGGCTATTCCAGATATGCTATTCGAAGGCGGTATAAACTTGATAGGCAGGCACTCAGGATATCCGTTACGGAGGCTAGGGCAGCGGTGATGGATAGTCTGGCACTCGAGCGAGGAGAGATGCACTGAGCAGGTCCAAGATCGGTCTTGCCCTCATCGGGGTCTCCTTGATCATGATGTTCGGCTTCGCCGTGGTGGTACAGCAGGACATGGAGACGGGAATGTCAGCCTGGGATGCGATCCGGGGCCGCCGGCTGCTGCTGCCGGTGCCGATCAGCGTATGGGCGATCGGCGGGTGGCTGTACCGCACCGGGATGCGGGCACCTGTTGACGGCGCGTAGGATCTGGGAGAGAGGCGCCCGGGAGAGAATCATGGAGGGAGGGTGAAGTGGAGGGTCTCGCCGCCCAACACGTCCACCTCGTGCCAATTCGCGAAAGCGACCGCCAGGGGCTGTCCATTGCACTGAATGATCCGGCTGCCTGGGGAAACCGTCAACTCGAGGTCGACCCGCCGCATCCTCTCACCGACGGTGAACTCGATGGCGTGTTCGAGGAGATGAATGCCCCCGAGCACGGCGAGCACTACGTCATCGAGGTTGCCGACTCCCCGGTGGGCCACGCCGGCGCACGGCGTTGGTGGGACGCGATGACCCAGGACATCGCCTTGTTCGTGGCACCGTCTGCGCGGCGGAAGGGCTACGGGACCGAAGCAATTGCTGTGCTGTTGGCCCATGTCTTCGACACGACCGTTGCCGAATCGGTCCATGCCTGGGTGCCATCGTGGGACTCCGCCGGATGCCACTTTCTCGAGCAGGTTGGCTTCAGAAAGGCTGGACGGAACCGTCGCACCGGTCTCCGGGGTGGATCGTGGTACGACGAGGTTGCTTTCGACCTTCTCCGGGACGAATGGCCTCGGGGCGACTGGCGCGCGGACGAACCGAAGGCCCGTCGTGGCGATCGACGGTGATCGGATACGGCTCCGCGCGGTGGCCGAGTCGGATCTCGATCTCCTGGCGGGTCTGCGCAACGACCTCGCTACGCAGGCATGGAGTCGGTCGCTGCCGCCTGACTTCACGACCGAGATGGTGCGCCGCCGTTACTGGGATCGCGATTTCGCCTACCGCCGCACCGACGGACTGTTCATCATCGAGGAGGTGGCTTCGGGCCAGGGCGTAGGATTCATCGGCTATTCGGAGGCGCGGGACCGCCATGATGCCGTGCTTGGATTGGCGCTGGGCCAGGCCTTCTGGAGCAAGGGCTACGGCCGGGAAGCCTGCGATCTTCTGCTGTGGTTTGCCTTCCATCGCCTCGGGCTTCGTGTCATGAGGATGTATACGGAGTCGTCCAACACCGCGATGCTCGCCCTCGCCCAACGGTTGGGATTCAAGACCGCCGTCCGCCACCGGCGCTCGATCTTTCGCGACGGCGACTATTCCGACAACTTGATCCTCGACCTGCTTCGCGAGGAGTGGTACTCCGCACATCCTGAGTTCGAGGATCACCTCGACGAGCCGTGGCCGGAGCCGTCGCAGTAGGTTTCTCTCGATGAACTGTCCGAACTGTGACGCCGGCGTGGGGCGTGACGCCAGGTTCTGTGCTTCGTGCGGCCACCGATTGGACGCCCCCGAGCTCCTCGAGCCGGAAGCCAGGCTCGTGACGGTGGTCTTTGCCGATATGACGCAATCCGTGGAGCGGACTGCCCATCTCCACCCGGAAGAGGCGCGTGATCTCGTCAACGAGATGCTCGAGGCGGTGACCGAGGTCGTTGCCCGTTATGAAGGGGTGATCGACCGCTTTCTCGGAGACGGTGCGCTTGCCGTGTTCGGTGCTCCACGGCTGCACGAGGACGACGCGGAGCGAGCCGTTCGCGCCGGTCTGGACATCGTGGAGCGTGCCGCAGAGATCGGCCTGGGAGCCACGGTCGGGGTGAACACAGGCGAGGTCTACCACGGTGCCGTCGGGTCGGAGCGTCATGTCGAGCAAACCGTGATGGGTCCAGTGGTCAATCTCGCCGCCCGTCTCCAGGGCCTGGCAGCGGAGGGCGAGGTACTCATCGGAGAGAGCACCGAGCGCCATGTTCGCCGCGGTTTCGAGCTGTCATCGCGGGTCGTGAGCATCAAGGGCCTCGATGCGCCGGAGAACGTCTTTCTGGCCGAACGGCTGTTGGACCGCCCGGAGAAGATGCGCGGCATCGAGGGGCTGCAGGCCCGACTCGTTGGCCGGGACGAGGCATTGGGAACGCTTGAACAACGTGTCGCGGCGCCTGGCGGTGGGGTCATGCTGATCGAGGGGCCGGCGGGCATCGGGAAGTCTCGTCTGGTATCCGAACTGCGGCGGCGCACCGGCGATGTGCGGTGGCTGGAGTGTCGATGTCTCGAGCTCGAGGTTGCCACGCCGTATGCGATGTTCGTGGACCTGATGCGCCTGCAACTCGGGCACGACCCGGTTGCGGCACTGGAAGCGCTCGTTGGCGACGAGACGCTGACTGCGGACGATCTCGATCGGGCCGGGCCCTTCGTCGCCGACATGCTCGGCGCCGCCGCGATGCCGCACTCCTGGCAAATCCGTGTGATGGCGACGAGCGCCGAACGGCGCAAAGCCTTGACGATGGAGGCGGTCGTGGACCTCGTCGCGGCATTGACAAGGGAAGGGAGGTCGATTCTGATGATCGACGACCTCCACTGGGCAGACCCGCTATCGAGCGAGGTCCTCCGGCTGTTGATCGGCCGGCAGCCATCCGGACTCGTGCTGGTGGCGACCTCTCGACCCGATCCGGGCGGGGCCGCGGCCGTGGTCCATGAGGTGGCTGATCCATCTCGATTCGAGCGAGTCGAGCTCGAGGAACTGTCCGCCGCCGAGTCCCATCAGATGATCGACTCGATGCTTCGCATCGACGACCTCCCCTCGGACGTGGAGAGCCTGATCGTGGCGCGAGCGCAGGGCAATCCTTTCTATGTCGAGGAGGTGATTCGTTCCTTGATCCAACGGGGAGCCGTGCGGAGGGTCGGCGAGCAGTGGGTGGCCGATGCCGGCGTGGACATCTCCGGGGTGCCGGAGAGCATCCAGAGCGTCGTGATGGGAAGGATCGATCGCCTCGATCGTGACATCCGAATCTCGGTGCAGATCGCCTCCGTTCTCGGCCGCACCTTCCCCTGGTCCTTCTATACAAGGGTCACGCCTGGCAACCCAGACGACGAGATCGCGGCGTTGCTCGACGCCGGCCTGATTCACGAAGAGCGCGCCGGTTCCGATCCGGAATACGGTTTCCTCCATTCCCTGGCCCATGCCGCCGTATACGAAGGGCTGCTCCCTTCCCGCCGGGCCGCCATCCACGAGCAAGCGGGTGATGTGCTTACGGAGGAGGCCTCGCCCGAGCTCATCGAGCAGATCGCCTTCCATTACGAGCGGTCGCGGAACGACGCCAAGGCCGTTCCTGCCCTCGTCGCCGCAGGGGAGCGGGCCATGTCCCGGTACGCGAACGACGATGCCCTCCATTGGTTCGATGCCGCTTTGCCCCGGATCGATGGCCTCTCCGGCCAAGAGGTGTCGTCGCTGGGGGCCGTCGTGAATGCACACCGCGGTGAGGTCCTCGTGCTCCTCGCCCGACACGATGATGCCGAGGCGGCCCTCCGTCGAGCCCTCGAACTCCTCGATGATGAGCCTCTGGAGGAGGCCCGCATCTGGCGTTTCATCGGACAGTCCCTGCGGCTGCGCGGCAGCAACGAGGATGCCCTCGGCGCGTACGATCGCGCCGAGGCCGCTCTCGACCGATCGGCGGAGCGGGATTCGCCTGAGTATCACCGGGCGTGGCTGGATGTCTGCGGGGAGCGCGCCTGGTGCTACTACTTCGGTGGACGGGCGGGTGATATTCCGCGGCTCAACGAGCGCCGTCAGCCGATCGCCGACCGGTACGGCACAGACGCCCAGCGCTCGGATCTCGTCGTGGGGCGGCTGCAGGTGGAGTTTCGCGACAAGCGCTACCTGCTCGATGACGAGTCCGTCGAGATCGCACGAGAAGCCCACGGGCTCGCCGTAGAGAGTGCGGATTTGGGCCGAACGGCCGAAGCCGGATTCGCCCTCGGATTCACCCTCCTGTGGGCCGACCGGCTTGCGGAATCTGCCGAGGAGTTCGATCACCACTTGGATCTCATCAGGCGCATCGGCGACAGGACGCTGCTGATGCGTCATCTGGGCTACTCGGCGGTGGTCTCGCGGCGGACGCACTCGATCGCCGCCACGGTGGCCATTGCCGGTGAAGCGCTCGACGTGGCCGATTCCATCGGCCACGAATACTACGCGGGCCATGCGCGGGCCAATCTGGCATGGGCGGCCTGGGCGGAGGGCGACATCGGTCGCGGGCACACCCTCGGCGTGGAGGCGATGAAGCGGTGGGGCGAGTCCGACGGCTTCCTCGGCACCGAGTTCGCCTGGATGGCGGTATGGCCGCTCGCGTCCATGTCGCTCGCCGAGGGAGATGTCGACGAGGCGAGGCGTGCGTTGCAGTTCCTCGCTGCCCCCCATGAACGGCCGATGCGAGAGCCGCTGGCCTCCACCGTGGATGCCGTCCTCACTTCTCCACCAGCTCACGACCTCGAAAAGCTCCTCGCGCGGGCCTGCGAAGAGGCCACCACGCTTCAACTGCTCTGATCGACTCGGTGGATCGGTGGGTGAGATCCTTCGCTGATGGTCAGGTACGCGCCGTCCGCGATGAACGCGATGGACTCTCCCTGGCGTTCGTCCGGTGATGGCGCGTTGCACCAGGCGCCGTCGAGGGCCTCTGCCACGGTCGTGCCGTCGGGCCGATACCACATCCAGACATTCCTCTCCCCCCGCAATGCGATGACGCGACCGTCGGGCGTGATGTCGGCTCCTGTCACGCCGGCGCCGAGCGGAAGGGCCGCGATGAACTCCAGGGTCTGCTCTCCGCCATCCGCAGCCGCGGCGTCGGCGCGGTACACGCGGGCGACCTCGCGATTCCTCGTGATGATGTAGAGGCCGAGATCGATGGGATCGACGAACAATGCCTCGGCGTTCAACGCCTCACCCTCGGGATAGGCGAGCCCCAGGACGTCGGCAGGAACAGACACGATGCCGGGTTGCGGCTCGGCGACCCGGTAGACCGTTATCTGACCCCCCCTGATGGCGAGGTTGTCGCCGATGTCGCCGACATAGAGATAGGAGACGGCTTCGTCGGGTCCCGGACCAGCCGCCATGTCCTCCCAGTCGAAGGAGAAGGCCCTCCCGATCTCGGTGGCCCCCAGATCCGTGCCGTCCTCGCCGATGGCGTGGATCAAGGGTCCGCTGCGGGAGTCGTTGTGGGCCCAGACAACTCCATCGGAGGTTCGGCCGGCGGCGATACCCGAGATTTCGATCAGCGCGTCGGACTGGACCGTTCCGACGACGTTGATCGATCCGAAGCCGTCGCACACCTCGGCTCCGGGTGACAGCGGCGGCCGACTCGTTTGCGGCGCCGACGTTGGCGGTGCCGTTGATGGCAGGGCTGGTGAGGTGGCGTCGGGTGCGGCTTCACTTGCATCGGACACCGGTGGCCTCGACGAAGTACCCGCGGCACGAGCCGGCTGCTCGTCCGGTGGGGCAGTCGCGATGAAGAGACCGACCGCAACGAGTGCCACGGCGATGACGGCGAAGACGATGCCGGCAGAACGACTCATCGCTCGCCAGGCTATGGGGCGCCGGGTCCTTTGGCATCAGCCGCCCAGGATCTGCAGTGCGATGGCCTCGGCGAGGATTCCCGACTTGAAGTCGGCGAGGCTCAGGCTCTCGTTGGGACCGTGGGCCCGCCCGCCGGGATCGGCGACGCCGGTCAGCAGGATCGATGCGGCGGGGTACCGCTCTTGGAAGGCGGCCACAAAGGGGATGGAGCCACCCTGACCAGCTTCCACTGCGGGTGTGCCGTAGGCCGCCTCCATGCCGATTCGGAACGCGTCGTAGGCGGGACCCGTCGCATCGAGGCTGAAGGCGTCGCCGGTACCGCCCGGAGTCACCGCGACCTCGGCACCCCATGCCGGGGCATGGTCGATGTGGGAGACGAGTTTGTCCATAGCCGCGAGGGGATCGTCGCCGGGCGCGATACGCAGGCTGATCTTGGCCCTGGCAACGGGAACGAGCTGGTTGATGGCATGGCCGACCGGGGGAGCGTCGATGGCGAGCACGGCGATCGCCGGTTTGTTCCAGAGTCGTCCCGGGATCGACCCGGAGCCCATCAACTCGACGCCTTCGAGGACGCCGGACAGCTCCCGGAACTCCGCTTCGGTCCGTTCCAATGGCGAGTCTTCGGACAGCAGCCCCTCGATCGCCACGTTTCCCTGCTCGTCGTGCAAAGTGGCGATGATGCGAGAGAGCACCGTGAGCGCGTCCGGTGCAACCCCACCGAAGCCCCCCGAGTGGACCGCCCACTCCAGAGTGCGTACCTCGACGATGCAATCGACGAGCCCGCGGAGCGACGTCGTGAGCGCGGGCTTGCCGACATCGAAGTTGGCCGAGTCGGCGATCACGATCACGTCGGCGGCGAGATCATCGGCGTGTGCCTCGAGAAACGCCGGGAGATGGGAAGAGCCGATCTCCTCCTCGCCCTCGATGAACAGCTTGATGGTCACCGGTGGCGTGGTCCCGAAGGCTCGAATCACCGCGGCATGCAGCGCCACGCCCGCCTTGTCGTCTTCCGAACCCCTCCCGTGGAGCCGTCCGTCGATCTCGACCGGCTCGAACGGGGGCGTGTCCCACTCTTCCGGGGGCCCAGGTGGCTGGACGTCGTGGTGGGCGTAGAGGAGCACGGTGGGTGCGGTGTCGGGTCCTGGCACGATGCCGTATACCGCGGGGTGGGCATCGCCGAGTTCGAGCAGCTGCACGTCCTTGGCGCCCGCCTCGGTGAGCAACGCCGCGGTTGCCTCGGCAGACGCCCGGACGTGAGCTGGATCGAATCCGGCGGCCGACACGGAGGGGATGCGTATGAGACTCTCCAGCGAGACACGGGCGCGTGGGAAATCGGCTTCGACGGCCGATGTGAGATCGTCGTACATGGGAAGGAGCCTATCTCGATGCTGCCTCGGCAAACGCCAGCACACGTGACCAGGCGTCGGCAGACTCGGAGAGGAAGTCGTCCTGCTTGCGGTCGAAGAACGAATGGGGCGCGCCCGGGTAGACGATGATCTCGTTGTCGATGCCGGCCTCGGTCAGCGCCAGACGGAATCGATCCGACTCGTCGGTCGGGATCCCCGGGTCGGCGCCGCCCATCAGCGCGAGAATCGGACATGAGACGTCGACGACCCGCTCGATGACGGGGGGCGCCTCGGTGGGAAAGCCGGGACGATCGGGGTGCCCGTAGAAGCCGATCGCTCCGGCGATGCCGAGTTCGTTTGCCGCCTGATGCCATGCGTTCGAGCCGCCGAAGCAGAACCCGACCACGATCACCGGGAGATCAGGCCGCGGGGCGCGCCGAGAATCGCCACGAAGGTACCCAATGGCGGCTGCGGTATCGGCCTTGATACCGGCGAGCGTCGTCTGTTCGACGTGCGGCCAGAAGTCCCAGTCGTTGGGACGCTTGGCGATACCGGCGCTCCGGCCGAAGTAGTCGATCGCGACCGCGTCGTAGCCGTGCTCGGCAAATCGCAGGGCCAGTTCCTCGTAGAAACGGTAGAGGCCGCGCACATCGGGCAGGATCACGACGCCGAGTCGTGCCCCATCCGCTCGTGCCGCGAATGCTGCGAACTCGTTGCCGTCGGAGGCGGTGAGCACGAGATCCTCTTGATCCACGGAACCGCCGCTCACGACCGGGATCGGTGGCGCGCTGTCGTGATCGAAGCACATGGGTCTTCCTCTCGCTCGATGGCCTCTTGCTCGGTGTCGTGCAACATATTCACTGCGGACGCTCTGCGTGGCGAAATACGTCGAGAACCCATGTCAACGCGGTAGCGTCCCTCTCGCTTGGCATGGGCGGGCGGCCCCCAGCACGGAGGTACGCATATGGCGTCCAGCCTGAGGCACATCGTCGCCCGAGTCGAGGCGATGCGGCGAGGTCCCGATGACACGATGCCCGATGAAGCCCGTCTCGTGGTCGAGCCCGGGATGTCGCGGTATCAGCGCAAGTCGGCCAAGCTTCGAGAGCGAGCCGCGGCCGTCGACATCACGGCCGACGACCCGACGATCGACCTGACCCAGGATTGACGCATCTCGGTCGCCGAGGTCGAGTTCACGCGGGCAGGTGAACCGTCTTCGACACAGTGGTGGATGCGATCGCCGACGCGGGCCGGCTCGCTCGAGCGTTACTTGATCGGTGGCGAGGTGAGATCGTCATAGGTCGGCGACGGTGTCGCGTCGAGCGGGAGCTCGAGGCTGAGAATCGGAGGGTCCCCTTCGGCCTGGGGCTGGTCGGTCGCTTCCATCGTCACCACGAGGTTTGACCATCCGAGTGCGCGGACGAACGCGACGTCTCCGCCCATTCTCTCGAGGATGCTCCGCGCGATCGATAGCGGAAGCGCATCGTGATCCGCAGTAAAGGTGGCGTGCGGTTCCGTGTCGAGTCCGGCGAGCGCCGACGGTGGAGGGCCGTCTCCATCCGTTGCGATCGTGATGTTGGCCCGGCCGTCGAGTCGTTGCACGCGAATGAGGAGTCGGTCGTCGCCGTCGACCGTCATGGCTCTCAATATCAGGCGGAGGGCACATTCCAGGTGCCGGCGGGAACCCTGGGAGTGAATCTGCGCTGGTTCGAGTTCGGCAGCGAGGGATAGATCGTCGAGGGCACGACCGATGGCTCTGGTGACGTCGACGGATGCGTCGGGAGCCGGAGCCGTGGCTGCGTTCACGTCGACTGCGACGCTCATGTCCGTCGACCGGACACGGACCTCGTCGAGGAGAGACAGCATTGCCGCGGTCTCCTCGTCCATGACGCTGATCCTGGCCGTCAAAGCCCTGGCGCGTTCGGCCGTCTTCCTCACTGCGGATGCCTGAGCGGAGATGTGACGTGCCAAGCCCGCTTCGTTGGCATCGTGGCGGTTGATGAGGTTCTCGGTCGAGCGATGGCGCTCGATCGAGATCACCGCGAGAGCCGATGTCAGGATCGCCAGCACGGTGGCTGCCAACGAGGCGAACACGAGTGGGCTGGAGGCGACGAGGGCCACACCGACGAAGACGATGATCGCCGACGCAATGGTCATCACGATGAGTGTCCACGCCCACGGATCGGATTCGAAACGGTCGCGCACTCGTGCCCCTGTCTCTCTCAAGAGACATCGGCGGCGACCCCGCCTCGTCTGGAGAAGGGTTCTCGGTGCTCTCAGAAGGACTAGTGCCGTTCAGGGAGCGGCCCACAGGCCCCCGAAGTCGACCGACTGCATCCAGTATGCACCTGGTTGGCCCGAACGGCTGCGTGTCCACGTGATGGTGGCGTCTGCGGTGTGACGAGCCCACGCCAAGGGTCGCGGATAGGCCGTCCCCTGACCGTTGGATGTGTTGGAGATCAGGGCGAATCGATACCCGGCAGTCGTGTGTCCGCTCCGGCTCTCCGGCCCCTGAGGGTTCGACACGGCCTGTGTCCCGGTCAGCGCGCCGTTGGGGATCCCACTGCCGCCGTCGGTTCCGAAGTCGTACTCCACGAAGATCCTCGGATGCTCGTGCACGTAGATCTCTGCCTGACGCCAGTCGGTGTACTCGCTGCCGAGTGCCACGGTCGTCTCGTTGGTGTTCTGGCTCACGCCGTTGCCGAGGGTCCAAATGGCCCCCTCGAACCCGTCCCCGATGCCGTTGTCCGCGCTGCGTCCCGAAGCGACCACGAACGTGTTTTCCCTCACGACCGATGCGATCGCCGTCGTGTTGTACTCCCAAGGGTTGTTCGCTCCCTGGCCACCGGCGGTGCCGGTGATCGTCCTGCGCTGGATGGTCCATTCTGCGCCCCACTCCACGGCGTAGACCGTGAACGTCGTTGTGAAGTTGATCGCGCCTCCGCCCCCAGCCCTTCGCTGCACGTTCACCACGTTGCTATCCGTCGGATAGATGCGGCCCCAGGCGGTCATGTGGTCCCCGGCGGCGGCGGCGACGGTCTGAACCCCCCCACCGTAAGAACCGCCGTACAGTCCCACCCGACTCGCCCCGGAGCCCCACGGCTGGGAGATTGCTACGGCGCCGGTCGTTGATGCGTCTGTGAAAGTGACCTGAGCCACGTCGAGCAGCGTGAAGCCGGCGGTGGCTTGGCTGTCCGGGCTCTCGAGCACAGTCACCTGGCCCTGCCAGCTGTGCGTGTTTGCACCGCGGGTGAGCTCGAGAGCGGCATTGCCGGTGAGGTCGGTGAGGCCACCTGTGCCGAATGGGTCGCCGGAGACCCGGGCATAGTCGGCGTTGGGTCCGACGGTGCCGCTGCCTGTGTTGTTGCCGGCACCTCCGCGGAGGATCACGAAGTAGTCGGTTGCGAGATCCTGATTCAGGGTGAGGGTGTATGTGGTGCCGGTGAAGGCACCCGCCGGAATCTGATAGGTCGTAACGCGGATCGGCTGGCGCGTCTGGAAGGCGTTGCCGTCGTTGCTCGTCGGGTTCGAGAAGGCGGCGTTGGATGTGGGAAGGAGCGCGGCGAGGAGCCCGATCAGCAGGGTCGGTGCGACCCACCACGTACGAAGGGCGAGACTCATGGGTCGTCCGGGGTCGAGCCGTGGACGGAAAGGCCTCCAGGCGCCGCGGGCCTGGCGATGGGTGGTGGAGTGACCCGATCGGCCGCAGCTGCGTCCCCGTCGTCCCTGTCGTCTTGTTCGCGGCCGTCCTGGTGGCGCCAGGGGTCGTACCGGGTATCCACGGCGTATCGAGCGAGGAAGACCGCCAGTGCTCCGAGGGCAACGAAGATCAGGAGCGGTACGACGGCTCGATTGGCGATCCACGCCGCAGGGAGCCCCACATAGGGCACGACGAAGCGGCCGATTCCGATGATCTGATCTGGATGCATCGGTTTCGGGTCCTTGGCGACGTTGGCATCACCGAGGAGCACGTAGGTTCCATCCTCATTGACGCCGATGACGCGATGGGTGATCGGCGGCCTCCCCGTGGGTCGATAGGTGATCACCGTGCCTTCCTCGAGACGTCGACCGTCCCACTCGGAGACGATCACGACATCGCCGAAGCGGATCGCCGGGCTCATCGAGTTTCCGATGATCCCGATCGATTGCCAGCCGCGAATCACATACGGCGTGACCGCAAAGAGGGAGAGGCCCACGAAGAACATGACGGATGCCAGCGCCACGAGGCCGACGTAGAACCGTGCCTCGCCGCTACCTCCGCCGCGAGTCGACCCCGAACCCGCTGCCGGGTCCGGGGCCATCTCACGCACGTGAGTGTTGTCTCTCATGGGCTGGTCAGATCACTGGCGTCTCACGGAGTAGCCGTGTCGGTGGCCGTCCATTCGAAGAAACCGTCGCTGCTGGTGACGCCCTGTGCTTCGTTGCCGGCGCCCGAGTTCAGCGTCACGGTGATGTCGTACGACTTGATGTCGTCGGTCCCACCACCGACCGCGCTCCACGCCGACTCGCCAATGGTCGGTGAGTCGAGGGTGCCGGTGATGACACCGGATGCCTCGGCGGTGCCGGAGCAACCGGAGCCCGCGTATCGGTCGGCCACGATGTCGAGCCACTTCGTGAGGTCGTCGCCCGCTGTGGAGTCGTCGCTGGCCGACACCGCAGAGGTGACCACATCGGCGTTGAGCGACCCCTTGTAGATCACATCGATGCAGAAGTTCGCCGAGTCGCCCGGCTGCATGTTCGACACGTTGAACATCGCCGCACCCGAGGCGTTCTCCGTCTGGCTGTCCGTGAGAACGACGTCGCCGGTAGCAAAGGTGTTGTTTTGGTTGTCGGTCGAGTCGGTGAAGGCCGCCCTCGATGCCGACATGATCATGAGCGCGGCAATCAGAAACGCGCCGAGAACGGCTGCCGTCCTGAAGGTTGCTGCACGGGTCATTCCCCCCCGTCCTTTCATCTCGTTGTCGTGCTTGTAGGTTCGTCTAACGCGTTTCTCGGCAGGAACTAGTGTCCGGTTGAGAAGGAAACCGAGCGACCGAAACGTGGGTCTCTTGCCGCGGAATCTCACCATTCAGGACCACATATGGCCCGGTTCATCGAACTCCGCAGACACACCGACAACGAGGGCGACGTGCTCACCGACGAGGGGGTGCGCGAGGCCGTCGAGCTCGGGGCCCTTCTCATCGGCGTGTACTCGGTCGTGTACTCCTCCGGCGCGCAGCGGGCCACCCAGACGGCCGGCTGTATCCTGGCCGGTCTCCGCGATGCGGTGGCAAATGGTGTACGCGTGGAGACACGGCTCCGCTCGGCAGTGGAGGACCGGTGGCGGGCTGCGGCCAAGGCGGCCGGGTCATCGGACCTCAACGCCATCCGTGTCCAGGATCCCGCACTCGTCGAAGAGGATTCGGCGCGCCTCGCCGATGGGCTGCGTGCCATCTTCGGCGGACTCGGCCACGGTGAGATGGCACTGGCCGTGGGTCACAGCCCCACCAACGAAGCCGCGGTCTACGGTCTGACGGGTCAGACCATAGAACCGCTGGCAAAGGGCGGCGGTGTCATGGTCGTCGAGGACGCCGGTGGGTTTCGGGTCGAGGAGCTCCGCTGACCGAGTAATCGCGCGTACTTACAGCCACCTGTGACGTGGTTGGAAGCACGTACGACCGGGGGGAAGTTCGTCGACCATCGGACTGACTTCATGTTGGCGGTTCTCCATGGGCAGAATCCAGGCATGGCGATCCCGTCACCGTCCGCACGCCGATGACCGGCGAGGTCGTGCTCGTGGCTGTGACCGTGCCCGCGGTAGGAGACGAGCGTCGCAAGAACTGGGCCAAGATCGTCACCAGTGTCGACGAGTCGCACAGCAGCGGCTGGGCCTACGAGGGGGAGTTCATCGCGACGGGTGGCATCCAGGATGTCCCGGTGGGATCCGTGATCCTGATCTACGGCGAGCGAGGCAGTCGCGCCAACCCGTCGGCCGAGGCACGGGTGTACACGGCAAACGCGGATGGGACGTTGAGCCACCAGGCAACGGTCAAAGGGAGGGCCTGGGCGCGCACGTTGCGCGACCGGGTCGCCGAACTCGTCGACGAGCAGACGGATGCGCCGCTCGGGAGTCGGCCATGGCACCCCGAACTCATGTCCTTTGCAGACGAGGCCCTCGTCGAAGAACTCAGGCGAAGAGGCGCAGATTCCTAGCGATCAGTCGCCGAGGAACCGGGCGATCTTCTCCTGAGCGGCGTCCAGGACGTGGCCCTGCAGCGTCATGAGGGCTCGTGCCAGGGCCAGCTCTTCGCCGATCACCGGCATCGATTGATCACCGGGATTGCGCCGTGATCTGCCGGTTGCCTCGAAGTGGTCGCCGCGAAGGTCGAGCCTGGCGTGGACCAGGGTGTTGGTCGCATCCTCCTCGATGTGGACTTCGATCGTGATATCCTTCTCCATCAGTACCTCCAGTACCTCCGATCGGCTCTTGCGAGATCAGCTGCTGTGATTGTGCGAGCAGCGCCCGATCCGGACCAGGGGCATTCGGCACACTCAGAGCCGAACAATGCTCCGTAGAACGCGGCGCCGTCGCCACAAGAGACCGAGTTGCCGCTCCTTCTGGCAGACCCTACGCACCGCGGTGTGGCGTGTCGGCGGCCGTGTGGAGACGCGACGTCTTGACCGGCCTCTGGATCGACGGTGAGCTACGATGCCGTGCCATGGGCCACTTTCCTCGCGTCCTTTCTCCCGTCGGTGCGAGGCGACGCATTGTCGCGATCGCCGCCGGTTTTGTTGCCTTCTGCACCGCTGTCATCATCCTGCCGGCACCCGCCGCGGCAGCACCCGTAGGGGACTGTGACGCGGGGCCAGTGAACGCCGTGCAGGCTTCGCTCGTTCCGAGTCACGCCCTCGGGCGAGACGTAGCGTTCAACCTGGACGATCCCGATGCGGAGGAATCACCGATCGAGCCCATTGCCTACCCGGCCGAGCTGAGCCTGTGGGCATCGACACCCGGTACCAACGCCGCGGCCATCGCATATGGCGTCGAGCGTTCCTGGCAGCCGGAACCCACCGTCGCGTCGCGCGCCGCGGAGCGTTCCGACCGGACGGTGTCGGATTCGATCGTCCGTTTGTTCTGCGCACTGTTCGACCGCGAGCCCGATCCTTTCGAGCTCGAGTATTGGGCCGGCCGCTACTGGAGCGGGCTCCCGCTCGTATCCATTGCCTCCGCCTTCACCACAAGCCCGGAATTCGTGGCTCGATTCGGGATGCCGACTGATGAGGCAATCGCTCCGCTGCTCTACGAACACGTCATGGGCCGGGCGATGGGATCGGGCACGACCGGGTTCTTCACTGCGCTTCGCTCCGGTGACATGACGCGGGGTGAAGTCATCGTTTCCTTCACGGAGTCGGCTGAATACGTCGCGATGACGGGCACATCCCGTCCCGTCAAGCCGTCGCTTCCCTATCCGGCGGTTGGTTCCGGGGAGCGAATCGTCTACGACAACACGAACAATCGGGTCTACTTGATCGAAGCGAGCGGGGAGCTGATCAAGACCCATCTCGTCACCGGGCGCCGCGGGATCCCCTCGGCCGGTCGATACAACGTGTATTCGAAATCACGATACGCGTGGGCACCGTACGACGGCATCACAATGGAGTACATGGTGAGGTTTGCCAGGGGAGAGTGGCCATACGGATTCCACTCGATCCCGATATGGCCCGACAATCAGCCGCTGCAGAATTCCGAGCGATTGGGAACCCACGGCTCTGGGGGATGTGTTCGTCAGGAGTTCGACGACGCCGAGTTCGTGTTTGGATGGGCTGACATCGGGACACGGGTCATCGTCATTCGACCCTGAAGGCTCCCTCTTCAGAGGCTGCTTGGCTCAGGTTGTCGCCGCTTTCGGCCGATACGAGTCAGGTGACCGCACCCGTGATCGGTGAAGATTCCACGCAGCGCCAACGGGCGTTCGCCGAGTGGCGTCCGGTTGATGAACTCATCCTGACGGCGATGGCACACACGCGTGCTTCGATCGAGGACATGGCGCGACGCCTCGGCAGGACGCGGAGCGAGATCGAGATTCATCTGGGCCGGCTCGGGTTGCGTTGAAGCGTCGGTCGCGGCCGGACCCTGGGAGTCTGCTAAGTAATGCCGTTGCTCGGCGAGATGAGCGACATGTATTGCTCAGCAGTCTCCTAGCTCAGTGCTCAGCCTTCGTTGTGACCCGCCACGCGGCCACCGCGGCATAGACGAGGGAGAGCACGAACAGCCCGATCGCGATCGGCAGGAGATCGTCTTCGACGTCGGCCGCAGTGTGGGCGGCCTCCGTGGCCAGGAGCAGTATCGACATGGCGAGGGCAGCGTACCGTCGCGTGACGCCGTTGACACACTCACGACGAGGTAGCTTTGTCGTGCACGGTCACGACGTACGGCGGGTGGAATGGCATCACTCGAGATCGACCACGTCATCTTCGCCGTCCGCGATCTCGATACCGCGGCGGCACGGTTTCTCGCTACGTATGGCCTCGTCGCTGTGGCCGGCGGCCGCCATATTGGTCACGGGACCGGGAATCGACTGATTCCGCTCGGCGGCGCCTATCTGGAGCTGATGGCCGTGGTCGATGTCGAAGAGGCCCGGGGCAGCGCACTCGGCAGAAGGGTTCTGGAATGGACCGCCCTGGGTGATCGACCTGCGGCGGTTTGCCTCCGGACCGATGATATCGAGGAGGTGTGCTCGGAACGAGGGCTCGTCGTCGCGCCGATGCAGCGGGTCAACGATGACGGCGTGATGCTGCGGTGGAGACTCGCCGGCTTGGACGAGGCGCTCGGGCCAGACGCGCTTCCCTTTTTCATCGAGTGGGATGTCGAGCCGGGTCTTCATCCGGCAGAGATCAACGTGAATCACCCCTGCGGTGCCGCGGCCATCGATCGGGTCATGCTCGGAGGGGAAGAGACGAGAATGGCCGGATGGCTCGGTCAACCGGGTCTGGGCCTCGACGTGGATCCGGGTCCGCCGGGTGTGCGGGCGGTGTTCCTCGCCGCCGGGGGATCGACGATCCGCGTCGACTGAACGGTGAATTTGGTGGGCACCAGTGAGCCCCCGCTCGCGCGGGGGCTCCGGAGCTCCGGGAAATCTGTGCAGGTATGTGGATCACCCCTAACGGATAGGGTCACCCTGCCAGCTCGCCGGGTAGGTGATCTTCGGCATCGGCACGACTCGTCTTGATGGGTCGGGCGACCCATCCCGTGGCGAAGCGATGAAGGGCGTCAGACGGGTTTCCGGGCCTTCCAGATCTCCTCGACGGGCCATCGATGAGCCCAGTCGGCCGATGCCCAGTCGTATGGCGAGGCCGCATCGGCCGCGACCTGGGGTTCGATCAGATCGATCACGTCGAGGCCGTTCGAGCGCAGGATGCGGATCCATTCCCCGTGGGGGATGTGGAACTCCACCCCGTCATCGTCTGGCCACTGGACCTGCTGTATGCCGAACAGCGACCGCTTGAGATGGGCGTCGACGGGAATCCCGTCCTCTTCCGGCACGCACAGGTATGTCAACACCGAATTGGTCAGGAACACGAGATCCCCACCGGGACGCAGCACCCGCGCCGCCTCAGGTATCCAGAGACGGGGATCCGACCACAGCGACGCCCCATACTCGGAGATGACGACGTCGAACGACGCGTCGGGAAGTGGAAGCTGTTCGGCCACGCCGAGGATCAATGGAAAGCTGAGATCGTGCTGCTTCTGCAATCGCGCCGCCGTTGCCAGCTGCAGGGGCGAATTGTCGAGGCCCACGGGCCTTCCCCCGCGGCGGGCGATCCACGCCGAGACGTAGGCGGTGCCACATCCCACCTCCAGGACGTCGCGGCCCTCCACGACCGGCAGCATCCCGACGTCTGATTCGGGGAGACCGAACACCCCCCATCTGACCACGTCGTCCTGCCAGGCCTGTTCACCGGGGGTGCCGTACCAATCCGCCATCCGGTCCCAGGCGGCTCGGTTCCGGGCGACGTAGTCGGGCACGTCTGCCCGTTCCGTCACGCCGCCGTCCCCGCGCGACTCAGCGGTGGGCAATGATGAAGAGAAGGGCTGAGACGCCGATGAGACCGAACGCCACTAACCATGCCAGGAAGAGTTGCAGTGCCTGCATCCTGGAACGGCACCGTAGACAGGGAAGTCTCAGACGGTGCGGATTTCGGTGTCATGATTCGGCACCCGTGCTGACCTCGGCCTCGCCCCCCTCGAACCTCCATCTGGCCCGGTCGGCCCGACCCTGGTCGACATCGACGAAGCTCAACAGCACGCCACCAACGACGAAGAACACGACCAGGAACAGGATGGCAATACGAGCCGATCCGGTGAGGACGTTGACAAGAGCAAAGAGGGCAGGACCGAAGATGGCACTGAATTTGGAGAACACCGAGAAGAATCCGAAGAACTCTGCGGAGGCCTCTTCAGGGATCATCGACGCATACAGAGAGCGCGAAAGCGCCTGGACTCCGCCGAGGACGAGACCGGCCAGAGCACCGACGGCCAGGAACGGCAGTGCCCGCCCAACCGGCAGCAGGAACCCACCGACTGCAACCAACGCCCATCCGGCGATGGAGATGAGGATCGCTTGTTTGGTGCCGACGGCCTTGGCGAGCCAGCCGAAGATCAATGCTCCCACAAAAGCCACTGCCTGGATCACGACGAAGACGGCGGCAATCGTCGTTGCCGACAGCTCGAGAGTGTCCGATGCATAGACGCCGGTCACCTTGATCGATGTCGCCACACCGTCGTTGTAGAAGATGAAGGCGATGACGAAGAGCAAGAGCGGCTTGAATCCGAGCAACAACCGGCCGGTATTCCAGGTTCGGCTGAATCCGAGACGGACGTATCCAATGGCCCGCGAGCCGGTCCGATACTCGGCTGGGAGCTTGCCGGGTTCGCCGACATCTTTCAGCCTTGTGAACGAGAACCACGCGAAGCCGGCCCACCACACGCCGGAGGACGCGATGACGATGCGCTGTGCGGTGACCTCGGAGAGGCCGATGTCCTCAGCGAAGAGGAGCAGGGCCAGGCTGAGGAGGAGGTGGAGACCGCCCCCGAGATAGCCGATGGCGAAGCCTTGCGCCGAGACCCGGTCGACGGTGTCGTCCGAAGCGATCTCCGGGAGGAAGCCGTCATACATCACGTTGGCCGCCACGAATGCGATTTGGGCGAGCAAGGCCACGATGACGGCGAAGGTGACGTCTCCCGGGCCTGGGATGGCCAAGAGAACGGCGAAAATCGCACCGCTGTAGGCGAAGGTCTGGAGCAGGCGCCGCTTCGCGTTGGAGAAGTCGGCAACGGCGCCCAGCACCGGCATCGCCAGGAACAGGATGAGCGCTCCGATGGCGACGAGGAACCCGAAGAAGCTCTGGGCGTCGAGCGTGACCCCGAACACCCTGTAGCCGGCATCCGGGAAGATGGTCTCGGCGAAATAGACGGAGAAGATGAGGCTCCCCGCCGTGATGTATGCCGAGTTGGCCCAGTCGTACATCGCCCATCCGAAGATGGTGCGCTTGTCGTTGCGAAGCATTGCCGTCACCGCAGGTCCTCCGGAGGAGAACCTAGTCTCTCACCCATGGGTTTCGACTTCAGCGAGTTGGGCGATTTGGGCGACTCGGGTTTGGTAATCCGTGAGGACATTCCGGCTGCGCTGCGCCTTGAGTGGGAGCGGCTCGCGTCCCGGGGAACCTGGTGGTCCGGAGAGGATCGGGTGGCCATTGCCGCCGAGGCGCGGCGGGCAATGGGTGGTGAATCGGCGGGGGAGGAACTGCCCCCAGAGCTCGTGGTCGTCATCCGGAAGGTGGCGGTCGACTCTCCCCGTATCGACGGTGCATGGGTCGATGCCCTCGACGCACGCGGCATAGCGTTGGCACCCTATGTCGAAGTCATCGGCATCGTGTCACGTCTCTCCTCGGTCGACTATTTCCACATCACCCTCGGTCTTCCCCTCGAACCGCTTCCGACACCGTCGCCCGTGGCCCCGACCCGTGTCCCGCCCCCGGACCACGTCGTGGTCGACAAATCGTTCGTGCCGATGGTCGCGCCGGTGAGCATCCCCCAAACGCTGTCGTTCGTTCCCGAGGAGACCACCGCCTGGCAGGAGCTGTCCGACGCGCTCTACATGACGTTCCGCGACATGGAGGATCCGGACTTCTCGCGTGCCCTCCATCGCACCCAGATCGAGCTGGTGGCGGCGCGGACCAGTGAGGTCAACGAGTGCTTCTACTGACTGCTCGCCCATGCGGGCATGCTCAGTTGGAGCGCTGGAGCAACAGGCCGGGTCTGGGATCCGAGAGCGATCACCGATCCAGGCGTCGACCCGCTCCTTCCTGGCGGCAGTGAGTTGATCGAGCTGGTAGATGCCGTGCACTCCGGCGATGCCGGGCGGACCGCGGCGGCTCGCGAGGCGTTGCGTGCTGTGCTCGGCGGCGCCGCACTCGTGGATGCGGCGGGAGTGATCGGCAACTTCAATCAGATGAACCGGCTCGCCGACGCCACGGGCATACCCGTCGGTCCTGGCATGCTGCGACGCACGGCCGACCTGCGCACCCAGGCCGGCATCGTCGAATTCCACTGACCCCTCGCCAACGCGCGTGCCTAAAGGTCGCCTCAGGCGACCTTTAGGCACGCGCGTTGGAGGAAGGGGCCACGAGACCGTCCTCGGCATGTAGCCTTCCTCTTCGTGCCGAGGGCTGATGCCGACCGCCGCGTACCGATTGTCGATCAGGTGGTCGATCTCGTCTCTGGTGACGATGCACAGGCCGAGGTCCGTCGCCGTTTCACCCGGAGATACCTGCAGAGGCAACCGGCCGACCTGTTGGCGGCGGCCGAGCTCAATGCCTTGTTGGCCGAATCCGACGGTCTCCTCGAATTCGCCGCGACCCGCGGAAAGAGCCAGATCCTGCTCCGGGTGTTCAACCCGAAGCAGGATCGCGACGGTTATGGAGCCTCCGGGACGGTGGTCGAGGCCGTCACAGAGGACAGACCATTCCTCGTCGATTCGGTGAGCGCCGCCTTCAACCGGCGCGGCATCGGGGTCAACCGAGTGGCGCATCCGGTTGTCGGCTTTGTGAGGAACGACAAGGGAGAGATCATCGACCTTGTGCCGACCCGGGAGGCTGAAACGCTCGAGTCGGTGCAGCACCACGAGCTCGACCGCGAACTCGATGAAGAAGAGCGGACGGAGCTCGAGGAGGTGCTCGGCAGGACGCTGCGCGATGTGGATCGCGCCGTACGCGATTTCGTACCCATGCGGCGCGCCGTGAGGCATATGGTTGCGTATGCCGAAGATGCTCGGGGCATCGTTCCGGACGAGGAGATCGATGAGGCGATCGAGTTCCTGGAGTGGCTTCTCGACGACAACTTTGTGTTCCTCGGGTACCGCGAGTACGGCATCGCCGATGGTCCCCGTGGCAGAGAAGTCTTCGCCAAACCTCGCACCGGTCTCGGAATCCTCTCCAGCCATGACGACTCACGGTATTCGAAGCCGATTCCCGTAGCGGATCTCGAACCCGAGCTGATCAGCCGCTTCGAGGGCAAGCAGCTGCTCGTGATCACGAAGACCAATCGCCACTCCAGGGTGCACCGCGACGCCAGGATGGACTACGTCAGCGTCCGTCTCTACGACGAAGAAGGGAATACCTCCGGGGAGGCGCGGATGCTCGGGCTGCTGACGTCGAAGGCGTACATGGCAGAGGCCGCGACCATCCCCGTGCTCAAGCGCAAGCTCGAGCGGGTGCTCGAGGCCGAGGATCTCATCGAAGGATCACACGACTACAAGCTCCTCATCCAGATCTTCGAGAGCTTCCCGAAGGACGACCTCTTCACGGCCTCGGACGATGAACTGCGGGCCAGCCTGGTGGGTCTCCTCCACCAGGAGGACGAGGAGCGGGTTCGGCTGTTCATCAGGCGAGACCCCCTTCGTCGGAGCGTTTCGGTGCTCGTCGTGGTGCCGCGGGACCGATTCGATGCCGAGCTGCGTCAGAAGCTCCAGGCGCTGTTCCTGGAGCAGCTCGGCGGGACGGCTGTCGATTACCGGCTCTCGCTCGACGAGACGGGAGATGCACGGATCCACTTCACGGTGTGGCGAGAGGGATTCAACGATTTGGAGACCGATTTCGAGGCGTTGGAGCGCGAGGTGCTGGCGCTGACGCGAACGTGGTCCGACCAGGTTCGCGACGCGCTCTACCCACAAGTCGGTGATCAGGAGGCCGACCGGCTCGTGCGGCAGTGGTCACACAGGTTCCCCTCGTACTACACGAACTCCACCGAGCTCGCTTTGGCGACGGCCGACATCCAGGCGCTCGACTTCCTGGAACACGATGGGCGGTCCCTACACGTTGCCGCCCACAACGAAGAGGAGTCGGAGGAGAAGCTCACCCGTGTCGCGGTGTACAACAAGGGCGAGAAGCTCCCTCTCTCGAAGATGATGCCGATGCTCGAGGACCTCGGGCTGCAGGTCGTCGAGGAGGTGCCGACCCGGATCAAGGGCGATGAGGAAATCCTCATCCACGACTTCGGCGTGCTCGACTCCGGAGGCCGGCCGTTGGATCTCGAGCGCTGCGGTGATCGGCTGTGCGCTGCAGTCGCAGCCGGGCTCCGCGGTGAGGCCGAGTCCGACTCCCTCCACAGGCTCGTGGTGGCCACATCGCTGACCCACGAGGACATTGCCATCCTCCGCGCCTATCGCACCTACTGGAGGCTCGTGACGGGGGCGTTCTCGATCCGCTACATGGACGACGCGTTCGTCGCCAACCCGACGATTGCGGAGAACCTCATTGCCCTCTTCGAGGCGCGTTTCTCACCTCAGGCAGACACCGCTGCCGAAGCCGCAGTGCGTGCCGCGATTCGCCACGACCTCGAGGCAGTCACCTCCCTCGACGAGGATCGAATCCTCCGCGGGTTCCAAGGCCTCATCGACGCCACAATCCGCACCAACGCCTACAGCGAGCATCGTGAGGTGCTGGTGCTGAAGCTGAGGTCGGCCCGGGTTCCGGAGATGCCGGAGCCGTACCCATTGTACGAGGTCTTCGTGTACGGCCGCGACGTGGAGGGCGTGCATCTGCGCGGAGGCGCCGTGTCTCGCGGCGGCATCCGCTGGTCGATTCGGCGTGAGGACTACCGCACCGAGGTGCTCGGGCTCATGAAGGCGCAAATGACCAAGAACGCCATCATCGTTCCCGAAGGAGCCAAGGGCGGCTTCATTGTCCGTAGACGGCTCGCGCCGACACCCGACGAGCTCACCCTGGCGTACGAGGTCTTCATCGGCGGGCTGCTCGACGTTACCGACAACCTCGTCGCCGGCGAGGTGATCCACCCCGTCGGTGTCCGGATCCACGACGGCGGCGATCCCTATCTGGTCGTAGCGGCCGACCGTGGCACCGCGCGGTTGTCGGACAACGCCAACGCGCTGTCGATCGAGCGCGGTTATTGGCTTCGCGATGCGTTCGCCTCGGGCGGCCGCACCGGATACGACCACAAGGCCCTCGCCATCACGGCGCGAGGAGCGTGGGAGTCGGTGCGCCGTCACTTCCTCGACATCGGCAGGAGACCCAATGGTGATGCCACCACCGTCATTGGCATCGGCGACATGTCTGGAGACGTGTTCGGCAACGGCATGCTGCTCTCCGAGTCCATCAAGCTCATCGCCGCGTTCGACCATCGCGATATCTTCATCGACCCGAACCCGGATCCCACACGGTCATACGCAGAGCGCAAGCGACTCTTCGAGCAGCCGAGATCATCGTGGCAGGACTACGACCGTGAAGCACTGTCGGCGGGCGGTGCGATCTATTCGCGGGCGGCCAAGCGGATCACACTCAGCGATGAGGCCATTGAGGCACTGGATACCGACGCCCGGGAGATGACGCCGAGTGAGCTCATCCGAGCCGTGCTGCGCGCTCCGGCCGACCTGTTGTGGAACGGAGGGCTCGGCACGTATGTGAAAGCATCGAGTGAGACCCATGCGGAGGCACAGGATCGAGCGAGCGATGTCGTGCGTATCGATGCCACCGAGCTTCGCTGTACCGTCGTCGGCGAAGGCGGCAACCTCGGTTTCACCCAGGCCGCTCGGATCGAATTCGATCGCCTCGGAGGCCAGATCTTCACCGACTTCATCGATAACTCGGGGGGCGTCCACAGCTCCGACAGAGAGGTGAACCTGAAGATCCTGCTTGGTTTGGCCATGGAAAGGGGCGAGCTCGATCCGGCCGAACGCGACGACCTCATCATGTCCGTCGCCCCCAACGTCGTCGCTGCAGTGGTGTACGAGAACTATCTCCAGGCGCAGATCCTCTCCCAGGAGTACGCCCGATCGGCCGAGCGGATCGACCCGTACGAGGATCTGATGCATGACCTGGAGGAGGATGACCTCCTCGACCGGGCTATCGAAGACCTTCCGAGCACCGAGGACATGATCGAGCGTTCGCGCGAGGGCAGGGGGATGGCCCGACCGGAGCTCGCCGTCCTGCTGGCGTATGCCAAACGGAATCTGACGGCAGCAATCCTCGCCTCCGATCTCCCGGATTGGGATCGTTTCGATTCCGATCTCGTCGAGTACTTCCCCGGCCCCGTGGCCGTCCGGTTCGGGTACCTCGTCGTTGATCATCCGTTGCGACGAGAGCTCGTCGCCACAATCGTTGCCAACCAGGTCATCGACTCTGAGGGCATCACGTTCGTCTCCCGGTTGCAGGCCGAGACGGGAGCTTCTCCCGCCGACGTCGTCCGGGCTTACCGGATGGCTCGGGTCGTTACCGGCGCGCAGGACCGGTGGGCGACGATCGAATCACTGGACGGCGCCGTCGATGCCCCCACCCAACGCACACTGCTCGAGGGCGTCGATGGTCTGGTCGAGTCGGCGACACGTTGGTACCTGGCCCGTACCAAGGCCGGACGTGTGCCGGACAATGTTGCAGATTGGGCTGCGGACTTCGCCGAATTGGCAGCAGAGATCAGCGACATCGGACCGGTGGACTGGCGTGAGGAACGGAATGCAGGCGTTCGCGAGCTCGTCGAGGAGGGTGTTCCTGAGGATCTTGCCAGGCGGCACGTCTACGAGATAGAGCTCGTTCACGGCCCCGACATCATCGACGTGGCCAAGATGTATGACCGACCGGTTCTCGACGTAGCCCGGATCTTCTTCAGGGCGGGTCAGTCCTTTGGCATCGATTGGCTCGAGGACCAGGTCGCTCTGCTTCCGGCACGGACGCGCTGGGAGCGCTGGTCGGTGCAGGCGCTCGAGGACGACCTCCTCTTGGTGCGACGCCAGCTGGCCGAGCGAATCCTGTCCGAGGGGACGGGCAGGACGGCCGATGAGGCGGTTGATCTGTTCCTGCTCGCCCACGCCAACGACGAGGGGAGGCTGGTGCGTTTCATGAGGCTCCTCGCTCGCGACGGGGTGACGGACACGGCGTCCGTGATCGTGGCCGTGCGACGCATCCGCAGCCTCATCGGTTGAAGGTCGGGTGGCCTGTCACGGCCGTGAGAAAACAAACGTTCGTTTGGTAGTATCGGATGCAACAGGCCATGTGAGGCAACAGGCCATGTGAGGCAACAGGCCATGTGAGGCAACAGGGAGGCCGTTGGTGACC
>Ga0255055_10000029_pt1 | contig 98885 bp, 101 predicted proteins | sample JV7_2_27_MG_FD_188633 | JGI IMG/M metagenome (GOLD analysis project Ga0255055, IMG submission 188633) | Seawater microbial communities from Jervis Inlet, British Columbia, Canada - JV7_2_27 | ecosystem: Environmental > Aquatic > Marine > Inlet | place: Canada: British Columbia | collected... | reverse complement strand
GGTGACCACCGAGAAGGTCGACGATCTTGATCACGCCGGCATCGCTGGCATCGGCAAGCGACTCGAGAATTCTGCCGTCGAGTTGGGGATCTCCGAAGGCGATTGCCAGGATCTGAAGAGGACCGATATCGTCCATGTGTGCTCCTTTCGCACGTCAGATGATTCTCTGATGCGTGCAGTCTGGTATCGCTCCGGCCCCAACCGGCCGTCGAGATTCGTCGCGCAAACGTTCTCCCTCCCTACGCTCCGGTGGCATGCCATACACCGACCCCCGTGACGAGCTCCTCACTCGACTCACGAGCCGCCAACTCGACGATGGCGGCTTCGGTCAGCTTCCCCACCAGCCGTCACGGAGCGATCCGACGGCGTGGGCGGGCGCGGCCCTCCGCGCCCTCGATCCAGCGCTTCCCGAACTCGCCGCGGTACTCGAGCGCCTCGAATCTTGGCAGCAGCCCGACGGGCGGGTACCAGTCGCGGCCGATCAGCTCGACGCCGCCTGGCCGACCAGCCTTGCCCTTGCCGCATGGACCGGGATCCCGGGCCATGAGGCAGCGGCCGACCGCAGTGCAGCCTTTCTGATCGCAACGTCGGGTGTCCACATCTCCCCGGATCCGGACTCCCCGGTCGGCCACGACACCTCCATCGTGGGGTGGTCGTGGACCGACGGAGCGCATTCCTGGGTGGAACCGACCGCGCTGGCGGTACTTGCCCTCACGTCGAGCGGCCATGGTGCCGATCCAAGAGTCGATGAGGCTCGCAGAATGATCGCCGACCGCCAACTTCCGGACGGGGGATGGAACTACGGCAACACCATCGTGTTCGACGTAGAGCTCGAGCCCACGGCCGAAGGGACCGGACCCGCTCTGGCCGCCCTCGCCGGTTGGGGCACCACGGCGGCCGTCGAGGGGAGTCTCTCGCACGCCGCCGATGTCTGGAGGCAGCTCACCACGCCGGTCGCCGCGGGGTGGGTGCTCATGGGTCTCACCGCGTGGAATCGCCGCCCGGGCGACGCATCCGCCGCCGTGTCGGCCATCCTCGAGCGCAGCGAGCGGTTCGGCGGCTACACCACAGAGCAACTATCGCTGCTGGCGCTGGGCTTGGCCGGAGGTTTCGGATGACCAACGGCGGCTTCACCCGGCGAGAATTCCTCGCCGGTGTGGGAGCGGTCGGAGCGGTCGCCGCGGTGGCTCTCCTCGCCAAGGGGGATTCGTACCCGAGACGATCACCCGTCTTTGCCGCCCGGGCTGCGCATTACGACGGCAGGCTCGTCGAGGTGATCTCTGCAGGCCTCATCGCCACCGGAATGACGGGGACCGCTGTGAGGGGCAAGAGCGTCCTCCTCAAGCCCAACCTCGTCGAGCCGCATCGCGATCGGGCCCACATCAACACGCACCCTGCGATCGTGAGGGCAGCTGCCGAGGCGTTCCGGCTGGCCGGCGCCGCCTCTGTGGTGATCGGAGAAGGGGCAGGCCATCGCCGCGATTCGCTCCTGGTCCTCGAGGAATCCGGCGTGGGTGACGTGATCGTCGAAGATCGCATCCGATACGTCGACCTCAACACCGACGAGATCGGCGTACTGCACAACCGCGGCTCCTTCACCGACCTCGCCACACTGACCTTTCCCGCCACCGTCTTGGAGACGGATCTGCTCGTGTCCGTCGCCAAGATGAAGACCCACCACTGGGCCGGCGTGACCCTCTCACTGAAGAACATGTTCGGGGTCATGCCGGGCGCCGTGTATGGGTGGCCGAAGAACGTGCTGCATTTCGCCGGCGTCCAACGGTCGATCCTGGACATCAACAGCACGCGGCTGCCCGACTACGCCATCATCGACGGCGTGGTGGGCATGCAGGGCGACGGTCCCATCATGGGAGAGCCGGCACCTGCCGGCGTCGTCGTGATGGGCCCGGATCCGGTAGCGGTCGACGCCAGCGCGACCCGCATCATGGACATCGATCCGGGGAGTGTTCCCTACCTGAACGTGGCGGGAACCGGCCTGGGCCGCCTCGATGAGCGCTTGATCGAACAGCGCGGCGAGGCGCTGCAACCGCTCGTCATGCCCTTCGACCTCGTCCCGGGTATCCCGGCGCAGGATCGATTGCAACGCTGGGCGTGACTCCAGGCGGCGTAGCCTGGACGGATGCGCATCGCCTTCTTCATCTTCGACGGCGCCGAGGAGCTGGACTGGGCCGGACCATGGGAGGTCCTCGCCGCGTGGGCCAAGGGATGGCCCGAAGACGGTATCGAAACCTTCACCATCGCCCAACACGAGGGACCGGTCACATGCGCCAAGGGCCTGCGGGTGCTTCCCGACCACACCTGGGATGACGCCCCGTCCTTCGATGTCCTCATCTTCCCAGGGGGACGGGGAACCAGACGCCAAATCGGTGACCAGGACATCATCGATTGGGTCCGTGCCCACGCCGACCGCGGAACGTTGATGACGAGCGTGTGCACGGGCGCCCTCGTCTACGCAGACGCCGGGCTGCTCGACCGATCGCCGGCGACGACGCATTGGGGATCGCTCGATGACCTGACGACACTCGGTACCGACATCGACGCCCGCCCCGACGACCGATTCGTCGACAACGGGTCTGTGATCACCGCAGCGGGCGTTTCTGCCGGCATCGATATGGCGCTCCACCTCGTGGCACGGCTGCATTCGACCGACCGGGCGCGCGAGGTGCGTCGCTACATCCAGTACGACCCGGAACCGCCGGTTTGACGATGGCAGCCCTCACCGCGGTCATGATCGGCGCCGGACAGCGTGGCTTCCACGCATACGGTCGTTGGGCCAAAGACCACGGAGCGGTGCTGCGCTTCGTGGCGGTCGTCGAGCCCGACGAACACCGTAGGGCCAGGTTCGCCGCCGAGCACGGGATCAGGGAGGAGATGACCGCGGCATCTTTCGCAGAGCTCCCCGAAGGCATTGCCGACACCGCTTTCATCGCGGCACCCGACCATGCCCACCACGGCCTTGCCGCAGCCACCCTCGCCGCCGGCTATCACGTGTACCTGGAGAAGCCCATGGCGGCGAGCCCCGAGGACTGCGCCGACCTTGCCGCCCGGGCCCGCGACGGCGATCACATCACCGCAGTGGGACACGTGCTGAGGACGACGCCGTTCTTCAGAGCGGTACGGCACGCGATCGAGTCGGGCCGGCTCGGTGACATCGTCACCGTCGAGCACCGGGAGAACGTCGCCACCTGGCACATGGCACACAGCTTCGTCCGTGGCAACTGGGCGACGGCCGCCGACTCGACCCCGATGATCGTCGCCAAGTGCTGCCACGACTTCGACATCCTCGATTGGGTACTCGGAGGTGAGGTCACACGGCTCTCGTCGTTCGGCTCCCTCGTCCATTTCCGGCCCGAGCACGCTCCCGAGGACGCCGCCGCTCGCTGCATCGACTGCCCACTCGAAGATTGTCCATTCGACGCGAGGCCGGTCTATCTGAACATGGCCAACACAGGCTGGCCTGTGCACGTCGTCACCGATGATCTGTCGCGGAGCGGACGCCTCGCAGCACTGCGTGATGGCCCATACGGGAGGTGCGTCTACACCGCAGGCAGCGACGTGGTCGACCACCAGGTAGTCGCCATGCAGCGGTCGTCTGGAACATCGGTGACGCTCGCCATGCACGGTCATTCCGCAGTCGAAGAACGAACGATGCGGTACGACGGGACCAAGGCCACACTGCGGGGGCGTTTCGGTCCGACGCAGGTGATCCAGCTCACCGACCACGCCACCGGCGAGGTCGAAGACGTACCGATCCCGCACGCCGCCGGCGGGCACCGAGGAGGCGATGATGGCGCCATCCGCCGCTTCGTCGCTGCGGTGCGAGGCGAAGAGGAGCCGGGAAGCACGATCGCGGATGCCCTCGATGCTCATCTCGCGGCATTTGCCGCCGAGGAGTCGCGACGCTCGGGCGAGACGGTGGAGATGGCCGGCTACCGGAACCGCTACTCGGATTGATCGAGGAGACTCGCTGATGCTGCCGCGAGCGTCTCAGGTGTGCCGACGTCGAACCAATAGCCCGTGATCGGAACGGCGCGCACCGAGGCACCGGCGTTGATCCAGGTCTGGATCGCGCCCGGCAATTCGATCTCCCCGCGCCGAGAAAGCGTTGCCGTGGCAATGTGCGGCCAGATCGCGGGTCCCAGGACAAACAACCCGGAGCTGTTCCACGAGGTCGTCACGCTGCCACGTGCCGGCTTCTCGATGATCTCGCGCACGAGACCGTCCCGAATGATCACCGCGGCGCCGGCACTTACTTTTTCGAGCGTGTTCACCGCAAGCGACCCGTCCGCACCCTCGGCACCGGAGACGATGGCTCCATACTGGTCGGGGCGGACGATCACGTCCGCCCACGTGACGAGAAAGGGCTCTGGCGGGGCCAGATTCGCGACGACCAGAACGGCGTCGGCCGTCCCCAGTTGATCGCGCTGTCTCACGCAGACCACCCCGTCGCGGCCGAGGAGATGCGCCTCCACCTCTTCCGCGCGGTGACCCGTGACCACGAACGTCCGGTCGATCCCTGCGGCATCGAGGCCGTCGAGCACCCGATCGAGGGCCGTTCGACCCGCAACGGGCACCAGCGGCTTCGGTACGCCGATGCCGGCTTCTTCGAGACGCGTCCCGCGGCCCGCAGCGAGAACGACCGCGTTCATCCGGCACCGGCCGAAGGGATGACGCGGAAAGCAGCGTGCCGCGCGGCAAGGTTCTCCAGAACGACGTCGGCGCGATCCTTGGTCGTCACCGCGACGACCCATCCCCCGAAGCCGGCTCCCGTCAACCTCGCTGCGGAGGCACCGGCGGCTCGCGCCGCGGCGACCGTCTCTTCGATCTCGCGAGTGCTGACACCCATGTCGTCCCTCAAGCTGCGGTGAGATGCATCGAACAACGCCCCGAGGGCAGCGACATCGCCCGCGCGAAGAGCATCCTGGGCCGCATCGACGCGCCGGGCCTCGCTGAGGACGTGGCGCGTCCAGGCCCGGACCGGCAGCTCCCCGGCTCCCTCAAACCGGGATCCGGACAGCTCGCGAGCGCCGTCGGGAGGTTCCGCGTGCTCGGGAAGCGCCGTCACCGCGTCCGCGACCGAGCCTCGATACGACCCGAGCACGGGCGGATCAAGCCCGAGCAATCCCGCCGCGGTACGACAGCCCACGACGCGGGCGTTGTAGGCATCCCGTTCCGTCGTCCCCTTGGCGGCTCGCCGCCCGGAGGCGCAGGCGATGAAGACGACCCCTTCGGGTACGGGGACTCTGGTCACCCGGGATGGCAGGAAATCGATCCGCAGCGCCGAGTCCGCCTCGGCTCTGACGATCACCGTCTGATCCATCGTCCCGCCCTCGACGCCGACGTCGCGCTCGGCGGCGACTGCGAGAGCGATCAAGCGGGCGCCCGTCGGCTCCCGCCCGTCGAGACGGAGAAGGGCGAGAATCACCGCCACCGTGAGCGCCGATGAGGAGCTCAAGCCACCCGTCGCGGGCAGGTCACCACCGATGGAGAGGCGGGCGCCCGGATGGGGACCGATCACCGCCAGAGCCGAGCGCAGATAGACGGCCCAACCAGGATCGTGCTGCGCCGCGGATGAGAACGCCCCGGCGAACATCGTCGACATCGCGGTGACGATGCCGTCGTCACCGGGATCTGCCTCGACGACGACGCGCCGCTGGATTGCCATGGGGAGCACGGGGAAGAGGGAGTAATCGGTGTGCTCCCCGATCAGGTTGACCCGACCCGGAGCAACCACCCGAACGGACCCACTCCTGGCCATGTCAGTCCCAGTCGTAGAAGCCGCGACCCGTCTTCTTCCCGAGGCGGCCCTCGGCCACCATGGCTCGTAAGAGTTCCGGCGGCGCATAGCGATCGCCATATTCCTCACAGAGATGCTCGGCGATGGCGAGGCGAACGTCCCAACCCACGAGGTCGCCGGTGCGAAGCGGCCCCATGGCGTGGCGATACCCGAGCACCATCGCTCGGTCGATGTCCTCCGGCGCCGCTACACCCTGCTCCACCATGCGCACCGCTTCGAGTCCCAGGGCCAGGCCCAGTCGGGTCGACGCAAAGCCGGGCGCATCACGCACCACCGCCGCCTCCATGCCCAGGCTGGAAGCCAGACCGAGCACGGCGTCGATCGTCGCCTCGCTCGTCGCCGAACCGCGGATCACCTCGACGAGATCGATCGCCCACACCGGGTTGAAGAAGTGCATGCCGGCGAAGCAGGTCGCGTCGTCAAGATATGAGGCGAGCACATCGATCGAGATCCCGCTCGTGTTCGACGCCAGTACAGCCGGATTGCGCTCCTCGGCAAATCTGAGTACCTCACCCTTCACGACCTCGTCCTCGAAGACCGACTCGACGACGACGTCCAACCGCTCGGGAAGCGCCGTCACGGAGGCGACGGGTTTCAAACGTTGCGACGCCGCGGCGGCCACCTTTGCGGACAGCTTCTCGCGCGCCAGGGAACGGTCCAAAACCGTGTGGACCCGCTCGACGGCGGATTCCGCCGACGCCAGGTCGATATCGGCCAGGCGGACGTTCGCCCCGGTCACCGCAAAGCGATAGGCGATTCCGACGCCCATCGTCCCACCTCCCACCACACCGACGTCATACGCCACGACCCATCTCCTTCACCCGTGCGACGGCTGCAGGGAGCAGCTCATCATCATCGACAACATCCGAGACCAGCCCCCAGTCTGCCGCCGTAGCGGCATCGATGCCGCCCGCCAGCAGCATCGCGCCGAGCGCCCTGGCACGTCCCACAGCGCGGGACATCAACCAGGTGCCCCCGGAATCGGGCATCAGGCCGACACGCGTGAATGCCTCAGAGAACCAGGCGCTGCGACCCGCCACGACGGCGTGGCCGGCCAACGCCAGGTTGCATCCGGCCCCGGCGGCCGCCCCGTTCACAGCCGTCACGATAGGGATGGGGGAGCCGCGGATCGCCCGGATCAACGGGTTCCATGCGCTTTCGATGCTCGCGCCGAGGTCGGGTGGCGGCTCTCCCGCTGGGCGATAGCGATCGGAGAGGTCCTGACCCGAGCAGAAGGCACTGCCCGTGCCCGTGACCACCACGGCGGCCGCGTTCTCGTCGGGAGCACGCTCGATCTCCGTGCGGAGTCCCACCACCATCTCTGCATTCATGGCGTTGCGCTTCTCGGGCCGGTCGATCGTCACCACGACGACGTCATCCATCCAATCTGCTCGGATTGTGGAGGCTCGGAGGGGTCTCACGTCACCAGCGCCTCGATGAACTGCTCGATCGCGACCGCGAAATCGTCGGCTCGCGAAAGGACCGCTTCGTGGCCGGATCCCTCGAGCCGGCACACCTCGGCATCGTCGAGCAGCACGGCGAGCTCCTCCTGAGCGGTAATCGGCATGACCGTGTCATCCGTCGGGATGATCACCAGCGTCGGCACCCCGAGCCGGCCCACCCAGGCCCTCGAATCGAAGCGCCATACCGCGTTGCCCGATTCGTAGTACAGGGTGGGATCCCGGTTGAGCAGCGCCTCCCAGATCCACCTCCCATGCTGCGGGTCGATGATCCGGCGCTTCAGCAGGAAGCGATAGGAGAACCTCGCCGACTCCTTCTTCGAGACGCGGGCAACGGCCCGGGCAAACCAGAAGAGCGTCCGCACCGCGTACCTCTTTCGCGCAATCGGGTAGGCAGCCGTTGCCCCCAGGACCAGACTGCGGACCCGCCCCGGGTAGCGGCGCGTGAATGCCTGTGCCACGAGGCCCCCCATGGAGTACCCGAAGAGAGCGATCGGTTCCGTGACACCGACTGCGTCGAGGACGCCCGCCAGCTCATCGGCCAGATCGTCGATCTCGAATCGTCCCCGAATGTTGTCGGACTTGCCATGGCTCCTGAGATCGGGAGCGACGACTCGGAAGCGTCGAGCAAGGAGAGGCATCAGGCGGAAATAGGTCATCTCGCCGTCGAATCCCCAACCGTGGACGAGGACGATGACCGGGGCGCTTTCCGGACCGGCCTCGCGCACGAACAGCTCCTTGCGCCCGATGAACACGGTTCTGCCCGGTATCCGCATCGGGCGTTCCTGGACACCGCGGTAATCCGGTGCCACATCGGGGCCAAAGAGACGCCACACCAGCCAGCCGACCAGGGACACTCCGAGCACTTTCGAGAGCCACCGCATCTTCAGCGCAACCCCAACTCGTCAACAGCAAAAACGTACTCCACGACGGGCCGCCCTCCGATGAGATGCTCCAGGATGATGCGTTCCATCACTTCGATGCTCACCATCCGATACCACGTGCCATCGGGATAGATGACCGCGATGGGACCCTGCTCACAGACCCGAAAGCAGTCGACCTTGGTGCGCAACACGGTGCCGGACCGGGCCTCGCCGAGCGATGGCGGTGGTGGTCCGTCGACGTCGTCGCCCCGCCATGGCGGGGGTGCCGAGGCAAGACCGAGATCCCTCAAGCGGGTCTTGAGGTAACGCCATACTTCGGAGCTGTCTTCGTAGCTGCTGCACCTGGGCGTCGACTGCTGTGCGCAGAGGAAGATGTGGCGTTGTAGCCCGCCGATGCCGAGCGCGCCGGAGATGGCGTCGAGCCGTTCCTGGTGGATGTCGCGGATGTCGGTCACGGCTCGAGCTTACGAGGCACCGGGAGCCGAGCCGCCCGGTCCGACGTCGGTGAGGCGAACCGGTTGGCACTACCTTGGCGCCCGATGATCCGTCTCACCAAGTACAGCCACGGCGCCGGCTGAGCGTGCAAGCTCGGACCTGACGAGCTGGCGCACGTGCTGCGCCGTCTGCACGGAACCAAGCCGACTCAGCACCCGGATCTCCTCGTGGGGATCGACGGGTCGGATGACGCCGGCGTCTTCCGACTGCGAGAAGACCTGGCATTGGTCCAGACGGTGGACTTCTTCACGCCGATCGTCGACGAGCCGGAGGATTGGGGACGCATCGCGGCATCCAACGCCCTCTCCGACGTATATGCGATGGGGGGCACCCCCCTCACCGCGCTCCAATTGATCGGGTGGCCCCGTGAGAAGCTTCCATTCGAGCTGATGGGCCGCGTCATCGACGGTGGCGTCGAGGTGCTCGCCGAAGCGGAATGTCTGCTCGTCGGAGGCCACAGCATCGACGACGACGAGCCGAAGTACGGGTTCGCGATCACCGGCATCGTCCATCCCGATGACGTCATGACCAACGCCGCGGGCGAGCCCGGTGACGTCCTGGTGCTCACCAAGCCGATCGGGACGGGCATTATCTCGACGGCAATCAAGCGAGGCGTCGCCTCACAGGAACAGCGCGATGCGGCGGTGCAGATCATGTGCAAACTCAACGCCTCCGCCGCCGCCGCAGCCCGTCGCGTCCGGGTGCGCTGTGCAACCGATGTGACGGGCTTCGGATTGCTCGGCCATCTGATCGAGATCATCCGTGCCTCGGGCGTGAGTGCCGAACTCGATGCAGGAGCGGTGCCGCTGCTCCCAGGAGCACGTCGGCTCGCGACCGACGGGTTGGTCCCGGGTGGCACCGAGCGGAACCTCTCGGCGGTGAGACGTGCGACGGACTTCGGTCCAGTCGACAACACCATGCAGGTGATCCTCGCCGATGCGCAGACCAGCGGTGGCCTTCTCCTCGCGATCGCAGAACCGCTTCACGCCGCATTGCTCCAGGCGCTTGCTGAGGAGGGTGTCGACGCATGGATGGTCGGACGACTCACCCCGCGGAGTTTCGAAGACGGTCCGAGTGGATCGGTCCGCGTCCGCTGACTCCTCGACTCGATCGGATGCGCATGAGTCGTTGACAGATAGTGGTGGGGCCAGATCCTGGAAGCGCCAGATGGTGACCAGATAGTGAACTGTCGGCTTCCCGACTCCGTGTCGACGCATCGGCCCGTACCATCCATGACCTCGGGCCGTCACGACGGCTCGACCGCAGGCCCCCTCGTCCCCCCTGGGGGGCCTGCGTCGTTGGGAAGCCATCCGCGGTGCGGTTGCGGCGATAGGCTGCGGCCGCCATGCGCTTCCGGATCCCCAACCCGAGAGAGGTCTCCGCCGCGCTGCGGGACCTGGCGCGCCGTGACCCGGATCAGGCCGAGGAGTACCTCGACACACATACCGATGAGTGGGAGGAACTCGCGACGGAAGGGCCGGCCGACGCGGCGGACATCCTCGAGGCCCTCGACGAGGAGGGCGCAGCCGACCTTCTCATCGAGCTGGAGCCGATAGAGGCCGGCGACGTTCTCGACGAAATGAAGCCTGAGGCGGCGGCCGACATCCTCGAGGAACTCTCGCCGATGTCGGCGGCAAGCCTGGTTGCAGAGATGGAAGCGGACCAGGCAGCGGACGTAATCGGCGCTCTCGAGCCTGAGGAACGCACCGCGGTCCTCGCCGCGCTCGACGATGAAACCGCACGTCAGGTGACCGAACTCCTCGTCTACGCCGCCGACACTGCCGGCGGCATGATGACTACCGACGTCGCCGCCCTGCCGGTTGGGGTCACCACGGGAGAGGCGATCAATCGTCTCCGCCAACTCCACGACGACCTCGGTTCCAATCTCCTGTACGTCTATGTCGTCGACGACCAACAGAAGCTGCGGGGGGTGATCTCGTTCCGTGACCTCGTGTTTGCCCGACCTGGTCGCGGCCTCGACGACGTGATGGTCGAGGATCCGGCACGCGTCACTCCCGACACGGATCGTGAAGATGTTGCCGAACTCATCCAGCGTTACCACCTGCTGGCGGTCCCGGTCGTGGACGACGAGGACCGGCTGATCGGGATGGTGAAGTTCGGCGAGGCAATCGAGGCGATCCAGGCCGAAGCCGGAGAAGACATCGCGGTGATGGTGGGCGCCGGTGAGGAGGAGACGGTGTTCACCCCGGTGGGGCTCTCGGTGCGGCGCCGCCTTCCGTGGATCATCTTCAACCTCGCCGTCGGGTTCCTGATCGCCGTCGTGGTAGCCCAGTTCAGCGACACGCTCGAGACCTACGCCGTGCTGGCCGCGTTCATGCCGCTCGTTGCGCTCGTTGCCGGCAACAGCGGTGCCCAGAGCCTGGCCGTCGTGATCCGCTCCCTCGCCGTCGGCGACATCCCGCCCGGGCGCGCCGGTCGTGCCGTCCGCAGAGAGACGGCCATCGCGATCATCGACGGCCTCATTGTGGCGACCATCGGCGCGCTGGTGGCTGCCATGTTCATCGCAACTTTCGACAGCGGAAGTGGCGTGTCTCCACTGGAGATCGGCACCATCGTCTTCGTCGCCGTGGGAGTGAACTTCCTCGTCGCCGGTTTCGTCGGATCGGGCATCCCGATCCTGCTGCGAAAGCTGGGCCAGGATCCGGCGCTGGCGTCCAACATCTTCCTCACGATGACGACCGACCTCGTCGGCTTCGGAGGGTTCCTGCTGACCGCGACCCTCCTGCTCTCTTGATCCGGAGCTTCCTGATGAGGAGCCTTCCTGATCAGGAGACTGGGTCTGCGACAGCTTGCAGGCCGTCGTCTCCCACACCATCCGTGGCCGCAGCGAGCTCGGTCATGGCGGCAACGACACTCGGATCGAACTGGGAGCCGGCGTTGCGTCGCAGTTCTGCCAGGGCCTCCGAGCTGGCCATGAGCACCTTGAAGGATCGATCCGAGGTCATTGCCGTATACGCGTCGGCGACGAGCAGCACTCTCGCCAGCAGCGGGATGTCCTCACCTTCGATTGCTCGCGGGTACCCACGCCCGTCCCAACGCTCGTGGTTGTTGAGAACGGCCTCCGCGGCCTCGGGGTCGATCAACCCGCCGACGAGCTCGAAGCCACGCTTGGGGTGATTCTGGATGATCGCCCACTCCTCCGCGGTGAGCCCACCGCGCTTGTGGAGGATGGAGTCGGGAACTCCAATCTTGCCCACGTCCTGAAGCAGTGCCGCCACACGCAGATGGTCGAGGCGGCTGGTGCCGAGACCGACCTGAACCCCAAGCGCCACCGCGAGGTCTGCCGTGCGCGTCGCGTGGTCGGCGAGGGCAGGGTCCCGGAGCCGGAGAACGCGCACGAGCAATCCGATCACCTGGTCCTTGCTGTCGCGTCGCATCGAGGGCTTGAAAGCGAAGACGGCCACCTGGCCACCTCCAGCAGTGCGCGTGGAGTTCCTTCCCTCCCGCCTCGCGAAGTACAACGCCCGCTCTGCGGCTTCCATCAACCCGTCGCGGTCGACCGCGTGCTCGGGTGCCGAGGCCAGGCCTACCGAAGCCGTGACACGCCCGGCATCCGCGATCACGAGACCGGCCACTTGCTCCCTCATCCGATCGGCAACGAGCATCGCCGCCACCGAATCGGTCTCCGGGAGCAGCATGGCAAATCCTTCACCATTGATGCGCGACACCACATCTCCGGTGCGGAGGCCGGCGTCGACGACGGCTGCCACCTCGCGCAGCATCCTGTCGGCAACGCGGCGGCCGCGTGCCTCGACGGTTGCGGCGAAGCCGTCGATTTCGCACAGCAAGACAGAGAGTTGGCGACGGTGGCGGAGGGCTCGACCGAGCTCGTCGTCGAGGCGGTTGTAGAAATAGTCGTCGTTCCTGAGTCCCGTGACACCATCGTCGATCGAGATGTCCTTGAGACGACGCACGAGCTCCTCGAGCTCGACGTTGCGCTCCTGATCCCTCACCCGAAGCCGGTGAATCTCCTCGAGGACAGGACGCATGGCGCCTTCGGCGATGTAGCCATCACTCGACGCCACCCGCAGCGTCGCGTGGACGATCTCGTCGATCGATCCATCGACGACCACTGCGCCGATGCCGACTGCGGTGACCTCGTCGAGCCGTCGTGCAGCATCAGCCCCGGCGATCGCAACGACTATTGGTGTCTCCGGCCCGAGGTGCTCTCGCAGTTCCGGGAGCTCGTCGATGCGTTGCTCGTCGGCAATCACGACGACGAGGTCTGCGCCCGGGCCCACCGCCGTGGGGCGGTGGTCGAGGACCACGACCTCGAAACCCGCGTCGCTGAGTTTGGCAGCGAGCTCCGGGCGGTGATCGGGATCGAGAACGGCTACACGTTCGAGCACCACAACTCCTCGCCGTGATGATCGGCATTGCCGCCAAGCCGCTTTAGAAACCGCGGGTCGCGCCCAACCGTCGTCGAGGGTCGTTGAGATGCCGCGGATTGGTATGCCGCCGTCGGCCCAACGGTCGTGCCCCTCCCATTGATTGCCGCTACGCGGAGGGCGCTCTTGCCGCTGCGCGGCGCGCCGCTCGGGCCACGGCTCAACGAGAGGCTCCTCGAGTCGCGTTCCGGGACGCCAGATCCACTTGGGCCGTTGAGCCTCTTACTCCTCCCGACTCGCCAACCAATCCCCGTAACCCATACCGCCGGCGAAGGGTGCATTGTGGACGAGGCGAAACCGGGCAACCACGTCATCGAACGCCTCCTCGGACGCCGTACACTGCAACTCGATCTCGGCGAGGGCGAGGGTCGGCCGCCACGCCGGCACACCCACGGCGACGTCGACACGGGCGCGCCAATCCATCTCTGATCGCAGCGACTCGTCGGCATCGACCCAAAACTGTCGCATCTTCTGCGCGATGCGCAGCGAGCGCCTGATGTGCCGCGACTCGTCACGCGTTGGTGCATCGCCCTCGGCGAGAGCCTCCGCCCATTCGGTGATTGTTGCCTTGTTCCAGCGCGCAGGATCCATCGAGACGGAGGAGTACAGCTCGTCGATCATGGCGGCAAAGCCGGTCATCGAGAAGCCGTTTCCTCCCTGACGAGCCTCCGAAAGGCAGCCTCCAGCCGTTCACCGCCCTCGCCGGCAACGAAGGTTCGGTCGTCGATGCGTGTCACCGGGAGCACCTCGCGGGTCGTCGACATGACCACAGCCTCATCAGCAGTGAAGAGATCGGGCAACGTGTATTCGCCCTCGGCAACACTGAAACCGGATTCCTCCGCGGCCTCGATCACGGCAGTTCTCGTTATCGATTTGAGAATCCCGAGTCCCAGACCGGGCGTGAAGAGCGTCTCTCCCCTCACCCAACCGATGGAGAATGTCGGTCCCTCGAGGACGTGGCCGCTCTCACCGACGAGAAGGGCGTCATCGAAACCCTCCCGCCGCGCCGCGAGAGTGGCTGCGAGGTTGAAACCATACGACAATGCCTTGACCCCCGTGAGTTCGAAGAGCGTGCCGTCACTGTGCCAGGGGGCAACCCGCGTTTGTAGGGTCATGGATGTCGGACCGGGTTCGGAGGGCGTCGCGTACACGATCACACGAGAACCCACCCCGAGGTTGGCGATGTCGGTGCCCGCCGACACCAGGACGCGGACGATGCAGTCGCCATGTGCCACCGTCCGGATCCATGCCTCGATTTCAGCGCGGTCGGGGAGTGGCATATAAAGCATGGAGGCGCTTCTCTCCAGCCTGGTGAGGTGAGGTCCGAGCCGGAAGACGTTCCCGTCGTATGCGCGCATGGCCTCGAAGCAGCCGTACCCGCGCTGGAAACCGAGATCGAATGCGGAGATCGCAGCCTCCTCGACCGCGACCGCTGCGCCGTTGACGAGCACTGGTTCGAGGGGTTTTGTCATCGTATCGAGGGTAGGCCGTGAACTCAGCCGAGAGCCATGCCGGTGCCGCTCCGCCTCACGGCAGGTAGTGGTTGGTGATAGGGAGCCGCCGATCCCGGCCGAAGGCCTTCTTGGTGATCTTGACGCCCGGCGCTGCTTGGCGACGCTTGTACTCGTTGCGATCGACCATCCGCGCGACGCGGTGCGTCGTCCCGGCATCGAAACCCGCCGCGGCAACTGCATCGGCATCCATGTCGAGTTCGATGTAGCGACGCAGGATCTGGTCCAGTAGCCCGTATTCCGGAAGGCTGTCGCTGTCCTTCTGGTCCGGACGCAGCTCGGCCGAAGGCTCCTTGTCGATGATCGCCTCTGGGATCACCTCACCCTCACGGTTCCGCCACCGTGCCAGCCGGTAGACTACGGTCTTGTACACGTCCTTGAGCACGGCATAACCACCCGCCATGTCTCCGTAGAGCGTGGCATAGCCAACAGCCATCTCAGACTTGTTTCCCGTGGCGACCACCATGTCGCCGAACTTGTTCGACAGCGCCATCAGCATCGAGCCACGGATGCGTGCCTGGATGTTCTCCTCCGCCACGTTCTGCTCAGTGCCCTTGAACACGGGACCCAGCGCCTCGAGATACGAAGCGAAGACGTCGTCGATCGGGATCTCATCGAAGCGGCAGCCGATGTTGGCGGCCAGCATGCGGGAATCCGCGACCGATCCCGCAGAGCTGTATCGAGTCGGCATCGTGACCCCCCGGACGTTGTCCGGACCGAGGGCGTCGACCGCGATCACCGCAGTCAACGCCGAATCGATACCGCCGGACAGGCCGATGACCACGCCGGAAAAGCGATTCTTGGTGACATAGTCGCGCAACGCGATCGTGAGCGCGGTGTAGATCTCTGCATCCTCGGACAACCTCGGCTCGGGCGACCGGATCTCGATGGGAGTCAGAGCGCGGTCGGTCGGCGCGGAACCAGCAACGGGCACATCGACAACAAAAAGCTCCTCTGCGAACTGGGCTGCCCGATACAGCAAGGTGCCGTCGGCGGCAAAGACCATCGAGTCACCGTCGAACACGAGTTCGTCTTGACCGCCAACCGTGTTGACGTACACGAGAGGGACTCCTGCCTGCACCGCTCTCTCGCGCAGAAGAGCCGCCCGCTCTTCCCCCTTGCCGATGTGATAGGGCGAGCCGTTGATGTTGAGAAGCATCGCGGCTCCCGCCGCGGCCTGGGCCAGCGGCGGCCCATCCAGCGACCAGATGTCTTCACATATCGACACCCCGCAGGAAAGACCGTCGATGGGCCACAGCTGTACCTCTGCGGATCCTTCCGCGAAGTACCTCGCCTCGTCGAAAACGCCGTAGTTCGGAAGGAGGACCTTGAGATAGCGGCCGAGCAACTCACCGTTGCGGAGGACGGCTGCCGCGTTGCCAACGTGGCGCTCGACCGAGTCATCATCGAGTTGCCCGGCCGGCAGCTTGTCGACGAAACCGACGACCGTGGTCGTCGCCCCGGATGCCGCCGCGAGTCGCGACAGGACTGCCAGGTTCTCGTCCACGAATCCGGCACGCAACACGAGGTCTTCTGGCGGGTACCCCGTGGTTGCGAGCTCGGGGAGCACGAGAACATCGGCGCCTTGCTTCTCTGCCCACGTCATCGCCTCGAGGATGCGATGCTCGTTCCAGGCGAGATCGCCGACCGTGAGATCGATCTGGGCTCCGGCAACCCGGATCGTCGTCACAGGCCGGCTACCGTCTCATCGATCAGGAAATCGACGACCTCGATGAGCGCCTCCCGGGGCTCGGCGCCGCTGTCGACGGCCCGTTGATAGATCGCCACCTGACGGTCGGCACTGGTGCCGCGCTCGAGGATGCCGCGGGCGTTCTCGACGTAGGTGATGCACCCGAGTTCCGTGGCGTCTTGTCTGACGAGTCCGATGATCTCATCCACCAAGCGCGGAAAGGGAACGAGCTTCCGTCTCCCGAAATCGATGAGCGACTCTGATATGCCATAGCGCTGTGCCCGCCACACGTTCTCGTCGATCAGGGTTCGTGAGTAGACGCGCCAGCGCTGGTTGTTCTGTCGCAGCCGTGACAGCATCGCCAGCAGCGACATGAAGAGGGCGGCAATCGTGATGCCGTCGTCGAGACGGGTGCAGATGTCGCTGGCGCGCATCTCGAGCGTCGGGTACCGGGCCGAAGGGCGTACGTCCCACCACAGCCGTGTCGGATCCTCGATGACACCCGCCTTGATGAGCACGGAGATGTGACGCTCATATTCCGCCCAGTCCTGGAACTCGTCGGGCAACCCGGTGCGAGGAAGCGAGCGGAACACCGTCGTCCGGTAGGACTTGAGACCAGTGTCGACTCCCCCGAAGAACGGAGAGGACGTCGACAACGCGAGGATGTGAGGGAGGAAGTACAGCACCTGGTTCATCAGATCAATACGCGTGTCGTTGTCTTCGATGCCCACGTGGACGTGCATCCCAGAGACGAGCAGTCGACGGACCACGCCCTGCATCGCCTCGGCAAGCATGTTGTATCGCTCCTTGTCCGTATGGCGCTGCTGGCCCCATTGCGCAAAGGGGTGCGTGGACGCCGAGATGATCGCCATCCCGTAGTCGTCTGCGACATTCGACACGTCGCGACGGAGCCTGGCGAGATGTTCCCGGACCTCGAGAATGTTCTCGGCAACGGGAGTGCCGATCTCGATCTGCGATCGGATGAACTCGGGGCTCACGATGCCTTCGACGATGTCCTCGCACGCCTCCATGAGCCCCTCGGGCATGTCCGCAACGAGGTCGCGCGTCTCGCGGTCCACGAGGAAGTACTCCTCTTCGATCCCCACAGTGAACGATGGTCGTGGACCGGTCATGCCGAAAGGCTACTCAGGGGCTCAGCGGACGGAGCGCGTCGTTGAGACCGGCGCCACTCGCCTCAGTCGATGCCTCAGTCAATGAGGAGCAATCCCTCCGCCACCAGGGCCGACCGCAAGGCATCGGCTTCACCGGCACGCACCGAGATCGTGAGCACGCCGCCTCCTCCGTACGGTGCATGCCGCAGCTGGAGGTCTCGCACGTCGACGCCACTCGATTCCAAGCTGTGACCGACCTTGGCGAGTTCGCCGGGACGGTCGGCCAGGGCGATTCGCACCGGCACTGCGGCAGCCCCGAGAGACTCTCGCTGCTCGCGAGCTGTGGTGAGGACGTCGTACAACTCGGAGCCTCCGCCCATGATCGCAGCCTCGAAGACAGCGAGGCGACGCTGCAGGGAGCGGATGGCAGCGACAACCTCCGCGGCGTTGGCGGCGAGGATGCCCTGCCACATGGAGGGGTCCGAAGCCGCCACCCTCGTCAGATCACGGAAGCTGCCGGCGGCAAGGTCCAGCGACGAAGGAGAGTCGGCCGCGTCGAGCATCAGGGCTCCAGCCACAACCTGGGGGAGATGGCTGACCCGGGCAACCGCCGCGTCGTGCTCGGCAGCGGTCATCACCACCGCTCGTGCGCCGAGCGATACCACGATGCCTTCGACAACCTCGATGTCATCGGGATCGGCGCCGTCGGATGCTATCACCCACGTGGCGCCCTCGAAGAGCGATCCAGAGGCGGCGTCCGGCCCGGACACCTCCCGACCCGCCATCGGGTGGGTTGCAACGAAGTGGGCGAGTCCCTCTCCCGCATCGACGAGACCACTCTTCACGGATGTCACGTCGATGACCAGCGCGCTTGTTTCGATCTCACCAAGGAGGCGTGCGGTGACTTGCGGCGGTGCGGCAATGACAATGAGATCGACCGGTGCTGCCAGAACCTCCGCGAGCCCAAACCGGCCGCTGAGGGCACCACGTTCCTCGGCTGCTTTCAATGCTTCGCGGTCGGGGTCCCAACCGACGACCTGCCACCCGGTCGCAGAGAGGCCGAGGGCGACGGACGTGCCGATGAGGCCGGTCCCGATGACAGCGGCCTTCCGGCCGGTCAGATCTGAACTCCCATCACGTCGGCGAGGGCCCTCACATCCCCCATGAGATCGTCGAATTCGACGGGGAGAATCGCTTGGGCGCCATCAACCAACGCCGTCTCAGGCGCGGGGTGCACATCGACCATGAAGCCATCCGCACCCGAGGCGACCGCTACCCGCGTGAGGGGGGCGACGAGTTGACGCCGACCACCCGAGTGCGACGGATCGACGATGACCGGGAGGTGAGACAAACCCTTCAAGACCGGGACCGCCGAGATGTCGAGCGTGTTGCGTGTGGCCGTTTCGAACGTCCGGATCCCGCGCTCACAGAGGATCACATCGTGATTGCCCTCTTTGTAGACATACTCCGCGGCGTTGAGCCACTCCTCTATGGTCGCCGTGAAGCCGCGCTTGAGTAACACGGGCTTCTGCTGGCGGCCCAGCTCGGAGAGCAGGGTGAAGTTCGCCATGTTGCGCGTACCGACCCTGATGAGATCGGCGTACTCGGCAATCAGCTCTACATCGCGTGGGTCGACGACCTCGGCCACGAACGGCAGCCCGAACTGCTCCCGCGCCTCGGCGAGTAACTCGAGGCCCTCCTTGCCGAGCCCCTGGAACGCATAGGGGGACGTGCGCGGCTTGAACGCATCTCCGCGCAGGATGGTGGCGCCCGATTTCATGACCGCTTCCGCTGCTGTGAAGAGTTGCTCGCGAGACTCCACCGCGCATGGACCGGCGATGACCGCGAAGTGCCCACCGCCGACCAGTGCGCCACCGACATCGATCACCGAGTCTTCCGCCTGGAAGTCCCTAGACACGAACTTGAACGGCTTCAGGACGGGAACCACACGCTCGACACCGGTGAAGGCCTCCCAGGGAAGCGTCAGGACCTGCGCCCGGTCGCCCACGACACCGATGACGGTTCGAAACCGGCCCTCGCTGACGTGCGCCTCGGCGCCGACCTCGGCGATGCGGTCGAGCACGTGTTGTACATCCGCGGCCGACGCGGAACCGTTCATGACGATGATCAATGACGCGTCCCCTGAGGCGGGCATGGCTGAAGCATAAGAGGCTCAGCGGATTGGGCAAGATCCCAACCGAACCGAGAAGCGATCCGCTGAGCCGTGGCCAGAGCTGCCCGCCGCGAAGCGGCATGAGCGGGAAATGGCACCACCGCTGGGTCAACGCAGGCCTACCTATCCGCGAGGCCTCTAAGAGCCTCACGGGCCTGCCCGCTGGGCGTGCGCCGGCGGTCCTTCCTACTCTCAGCCCGTGCAACGCATCCTCGTGACCGGCGCCGCGACGTGGACCGGGGGGACACTCATCGGTGTGCTCGAGCAACGCGTCGGCGTCGAGGTCTTCGCAGTCGACGATCAGGAGCCGCGGGTCGAGTTCGCCTCCGATTTCCAGCGGCTCTCCCTCGACCGCCTTTCCTTTGCCCGCTACTTGCTCGATATCGAACCGACCACCGTCGTCCACTTGCAGACGGTGGACCGCTCGGGTGCGGTTGGTGGTCGCCGGGCACACGAGGAAAGCGTCGTCGGCGCCCAGGCACTCTTCGGGGCCATCGGGCGCTCGAGATCCGTGCAACGAGTGATCGTGAAGTCGGACGGTGCCTTCTACGGCACCAGCCCGCGCAACCCATCGGTACTCACCGAGGAATTGGCAGGAAGAGGCCAGGCCTCACAGTACGAGCGTGATCTCCAGGACATGGAGGAGTTCGTCCGTGCCACGGAAGCCGCGCAGGAAGGGACGGAGTTCACCGTCTTGCGGTTCGCACCGATCATCGGTCCCAATGTGAGCAACCCCCTGTCCCGGTACCTCACCCTGCCCGTCATGCCCACGAAAATGGGGTTCGATCCTCGCTTGCAGTTCATCCATGAACTCGATGCGGTGGGTGCGATCCTCCATTCCATCGACGCCGACATCTCGGGGACCTTCAACATTGCGGCTCGCGGCCAACTCTTCTTGAGCCGTGTGCTCCGGCTCGGCCTCCGCATCCCGCAGCCGCTGCCGGGGCGTTTGTTCGACTCAGCGATCCGGGGCCTGGCGCGCATCGATCTCGTGATACCGGAGCACACGGTGGCCATGCTCAAGCACGGAAGGGTGATGGACACGGCACTGATGATCGAGGCCCTGCATTTCCATCCTCGTTTCACCTGCCGCCAGGCCGTGCTTTCGATGTACGGCCGTCTTCCCGCTCTGGTGGACGCGCAATGAAAGGTCACGAGCTCGAAAGGCGGACGAAACGCGAGCTGCTCGAACTCGCCCGTGAACAAGCCATCCGCGGGCGATCGAAGATGTCGAAGGCCGAGCTCGTCGCGGCGCTCGCCGAAACCGAAACCGACTCTTCGGTACCGGCATCCGCGGAGCGAATCCTTGCCATTCCCGGTGTCGGGCCGGAGGATCGAGCCGAAGCGCGAGCACGACGGGCTGTGCTGCAGGACCGCCTTCGGCACTTCGTCGACCGCGAGCAGTCATGTGGGTGGGTGAGCCTCGAGGGACATCCGTGTGGACTCCCGGTGCTCATCGGCACAAACGCTTGCGGGCTTCACGGCGACGGGACGATCTACGACGCCGCCATCCCACTCACCGGCCGGCTTGGAGTCGACACCTGGCCAACGTTGTGGCGCCATCTGTTCCTGTCCACGTATGACGTCGACCCGATCGGACTGGACCCCGTCATCGCCGAAATGACCTGGCATGTCGTGAACAGTCTGTACTTCGACTACTTCCGCGTCGAGGTCGAGGGCATCGAGAACATCCCGATGGGCGGACCGGCGGTGATCGTCGCCAATCATGGTGGAGCCGCCCTCCCGTACGACGCTGCCATGCTCACCCTGGCGGTCATGAACGAAGCTCCCATCCCCCGGAGGGTTCGCGTGATCGGAACGGAGATCTTCAACATGCTGCCCTGGGTCTCGCACATGTATCGCAAGGCCGGGGCCGCATACGCGGCGCGGGAGGATGCCAGATACCTCCTCCGGCGCGGCCACCTCCTCGGCGTCTTTCCCGAGGGCGAACGGGGCTTCATGAAGCCGGTCTGGGAGGCCTATCGCGTGCAGCGATTCGGTCGCGGTGGCTTTGTGGAGCTTGCCGAAGAGGCCAAAGCACCCATCGTTCCCGTCGCCATCGTCGGCTCGGAGGAGGTTCATCCGGCGGTGACGGTTTCCAAGCGTCTTGCCCGATTGGCGAGGTTCTTCTTTCCCGAGCAACGGGTCGAGGAGATCGCCATCTTCCTCAACCCAGTGCCGCTGCCGGTGCGGTGGCACCTGCGCTTTCTGGACCCGATCGAGCCGTCTGGGGAGGTCGATCCCCTTCTCATGCTCGAGCGAGCCGAGGACATCCGCCGCTCGATCCAGTCGTCCCTGGACGAGATGCTCGCAGTGAGGACCACCGCCTTCTGACCGTCTGTGTTGGAAACGCCTTTGGATTGGAGAACCCTGGTGCTTGCAATAGTTAGCGCTTTGCTGTATACTGCAAGCATGGTCAAGACGCCGGATCTCGGGGCGTTCATCCGTCAGCAGCGGGAGAGCAGCGCGCTGTCCCTCCGCAAGCTCGCCGAGCAAGCCGGAGTATCCAACCCGTACCTTTCGCAGATCGAACGTGGTCTGCGTCAGCCATCCGCCGAAATCTTGAAAGCAATCGCCCGAGCGCTCCACATCCGCACCGAAGCCCTTTACGAGCGAGCGGGGCTCCTCGAGTCACCGGTCGGGTACCACGGGGTTGTCGAGGCCATCGAGCGCGACGAGTCCCTCACGTCTTCACAACAGGAAGCGCTGACCGAGATCTATCGGAGCTTTGTCAGCGAAGGAACCAAGGAGGAATCATGATCACAACTCTGGAAGCTCAACGGGAGACCGCCGGCAAGGCCGTTTTTGTGGTGATCGGCGCTCCCGTCGTCACCGGCCGCAAGCTTCGCGATCTGGGGCTGCGCATCGCCGGCGAACTGGTCGGAGAGACCGATGAGTGGGAGGCCGAGGGTCGCAAGATCACCGGTCAGCTCCAAGAGTACAAGGTGGTCGAGCAGGCCAAGGACCGGGTGGAACTGGTTCAGGAGCGTGTCGACGTCGAGCAGTTGCAGGAACAGGTCGAGAAGCTGCGTGACCAACTCGAAAGAGTGCTGGTGAATTGGCGTACCGGGTTCACGCCCACCACCAAGACCCGGAGAGCGGCGCCCAAGAAGGAGGCGTCTGCCCCGACCACCGCGGAGAAGACCACCGCGGAGAAGACCACCGCGGAGAAGACCACGGCGAAGAAGACCCCAGCCAAGAAGACGACCACCACGAAGACGACGGCCAAGAAGACGACCAGGACCGCCGCCAAGAAGACCACGTAGTCCAAGTCTCACTCAACCAGAAGGGCCGGGGTCCATCCCCGGCTCTTCTGCTGCGCGGAAGATCAAGTCACTAATACCTGGCGAGGGGTTCGGTGACCTTGGCACTCGCCACCCATCCCGTGACCATCGACTCGGTCGGCAGTCGACGAACGAGGCGTTTGCGCAGGTTGAGTGAGGTCATCGTCTCGAGCAGGTTGGAGGGGTTGCGACGGCGGAGCTCCTTGATCGTGTCGACACCGCTCGCCTCGAGCAACTCGGCGTACTCCGAACCGACGCCCTGCACCCGCATGAGGTCGGCCCGATTCACCCACATCAGAAGATCCTTCTGGGAGAGACCGGACCGAGCCGCCAGTTGGCGGCGCCCGCTCCTGGTCGCCGCGGCCTTGAGGAGGGCTTCGGTGGTGCGGATGCGCGCCTTGCGAAGCTTCGTTGCATTTCGATGGCTGAGACCATGGATCGCATCAATCGAAGCCATCCACAAACCCCTTCCTGCCCGGGCGTCTCCCCCAGCGGCAACGACAGCGCTCCGGCAGACTACCGAATGATGGCGGCCGCGTGCGAAGCGACTCGCCGACGTGTCGCCGTCTGCGATCACCGCCCGAGATCGGCTCCGTCCTCGATACGCGGCGGCGCCAGCCGATCGAACCAACACTCCACGACTCCAGCCGGGTGGCCGGCGAGCACATTCTGGATGTCGACGTCGCCTTCGAGACCCATCAGCCGTGGCCAGAGATCCTCTGCGACCACAATGGGCCAGCCCCGCGCATATCGGTATTTGGGAACGGCGACGACCGCCCGAGCCGCCAGACGCTCGTCGAGGAGACGTTGCACCATCTCGGCGTCGACCCCGAGTTGATCACCCCGGGCGAGCACCGCCAAGCGCATCGAGCGATCCCGCGACAACGCGTCCAAGCCGACCCGGAGAGAGGCGGCATCACCCTCTGCCCACTCCGGGTCGATCACGATGACAGAGGAGCCGAAATCCACACCCCGCAACACGGCCTCGGCATCGGCACCCAACACGACGAATACCTCATCGACGGGCCAGCTGTGCGCATCAGATAGCACCCCCTGCAGGAGGGGAACCTTTCGCTGCCTGGCGAGATACTTCGGCCCAGAAAAGCCCCGACCCGCGTCCGAAGCGATGATCAAAGCCGCACTGCGGTCTTCGCGTTCCAAGGAGGAGCAGGCTACCGATGCCCAGGAGAGTCCGGGGGTGCGATCAGGAACGGCCCGGCACTCGGCCGGGCCGTGGGGAAGTCCTGAACTCCGCCCGCAGTCGAGCCAGGCTCCGGCGGGCACGATGACCCTACCAACCCATCGATTCTCGTGTCGGCAGAAGGTGGTATCGGGATCTGCCAAGCTTGGGTCTTCGTAGACCGGAGGACATCAGCGTGATTGTGGGAGTACCGAGCGAGATCAAGACCGATGAGTATCGGATTGCGATCACGCCCGTCGGGGTGCGAGAGCTCACCGCTCGCGGGCATCGCGTGTTGATCCAGAGCGGGGCCGGCGACGGCTCTTCGCTCGGCGACGAGGACTTTGCCGCGGTCGGCGCCGAGATCGTCCCCGATGCCGCGAGCGTCTTCGAAGCAACCGACCTCGTCCTCAAGGTCAAGGAACCGCAAGCCTCCGAGATCGCCCGGCTCTCTCCGGGCCAGATTCTGTTCACCTTCCTCCACCTGGCGGCGTATCCACAGGAGGCGATGAACCTCGCCGCGTCGGGGGCCATCGCCATCGCGTACGAGACGGTGATGGTGCAGTCGGGAGCGCTCCCTCTCCTCGCCCCAATGAGCGAGATTGCCGGCCGTCTCGCGGCACAGGCGGGGGCACACTTTCTGGAACGCCCTCGGGGAGGCCGCGGTGTTCTGATCGGTGGAGTTGCCGGGGTCCCTCCCGCCAAGGTCGCGGTGATCGGAGCGGGCAGTGCAGGAACGCACGCGGCGCTCATCGCAGCCGGCATGGGAGCAGAGGTCACGATCCTCGACCTCAACATCGATCGGTTGCGACAGATCGATGAGATGCACCGGGGTCGGATCATCACCGTGCGTTCTTCCATCTTCGCCATCGACGACATCGTCCCGCGCTCGGATCTCGTCGTCGGTGCCGTGCTCGTCGCCGGAGCACGGGCCCCGGTCGTCGTGACCGAACAGCACGTCGAGAACATGCGCCCCGGAAGCGTCGTCGTCGACATCTCGATCGACCAGGGTGGATGTATCGAAACATCCCACGAGACGACACACAGCGACCCCGCGTATGTGAAGCACGAAGTGATCCACTACGCCGTCGGCAACATACCGGGCGCCGTCCCACACACGTCGACGTTTGCACTCACCAACGCCACGCTGCCGTACGTCGTTGCACTCGCCGACGGCCTGCAGTCTGCCATTGCCCTGTACCCGGAACTCGTGGACGGCGTCAACGTGGCAAATGGACAGGTCACCAACGAGGCCGTCGCTTCATCTCTGGGCATGGACCATGTGGCGCCGCTCGCTGCCCTCGGCCTCACCTGAACTGCCCGACCGCGTCAGTACATGACTGCACGAGCGCGGTATCGCGCCCACCACAGATACGCCGCGGCGCCGATGAGCACGATCGAAGCGAGTGCCTGGAACCACACCGCACCAAGGGACTCACCAACCACCCACGAGTAGAGAACGGCTCCGGCGGCGAATGAGAGCTGTAGCGCTCCGGCGGTGACGAAGTAGGCGCGGCCCGCCGGACGGGCGACGATCAGCATGGCCGCGATCCCCCAGGCGACGAGCATGGCGCCGAAGATCCGGAGGCCACCGAGATGGGCCGCCACCGGCTCGTCCACGCCGATGAAGTCGAGAAATCCCGTCGGTACGAGCATCAGCGGCACACCCAGCAACAGATTCACGACGATGTAGACGAGCATCGCGGTGCGCAGCGTGTCCGCCGGATCGCGCGGTATCCGCTCCGGTGACGGTTCGAACCCCTCTTCCGCAGGGAAAGACTCGTCGCTCATGGTCCTCCTAGTGATCTGTCGTCTCGAGGCCGACAATGGCCTCGATGAGCGCTCCCTGCAAATAGCCCAACCACGCCACCAGCGCGAGATCCGGTTCCGTCCGCGCCCGGTCCTCCCAATCAGAGTCCCCAGGGGCGATCCCGGATCGCGCCGCGATGACGAGCCGGGCGTCTCCGATGACCCGCACCCACGCCTCTGCCTGCTCGATGCCCATCGAATCCAAACCAGCCCGGAGTGTCTCATCGAAGAGGTCGCGATCGTGGTCACGTGCCGAAACGAGGTCGTCTTCCATCAGCCGCGCATACTCGGCCTGAGCCTCCTCATCTCGCGGATAGGCAGGTGGATTCAACCTGGCTGCCGCTGGGTCACCGGCCTCAGCACCAAGACCGGCGAGCAACGCCGGGATGAGCTCGAGCATGGATCGTTCCCGCGCTTCGAGGTTGAGGACGATGACCCCTCGCTCCGCGGTGAACGGCCTCATCCCTTTTCCAGGGTTGCCCACAGACCGTGGTGGTGCAAGCGGAAGACGTCCATCTCCGCCCGTTCGAGCGGCCCGCTCGAGACGATGGCGCGACCCTCGTGGTGCACCTGGAGCATCAACCTGGTGGCTTCCTCCACAGGGAGGCCGAACAGCCGGCGAAAGACCCACACGACGTAGTCCATGAGGTTCACAGGGTCGTCCCAGACGACGACGCTCCAGGGCTTCTCGGTGATGGAACGCTCATCCTGACCCGGCTCGTGGATACGGACCGGCGCTGGGGCAGAGGTCATACGGAATCGAGCCCGGCCGGTGATGTCACGCCCTGCTTTCGCTGCGCGTTGATCCAATCCTCGAAGTCGACACGCGCCACACGCCATTCCCTCCCAAACTTCACCGCAGGCAGCGCCCCGGACCGAAGCTGCGACGTGACAACGAACGTTGATACGTCCATGTACTCACAGATGTCGGCGACAGAGAGCCATTCCTTGTCGAGATCGACCGTGATGCGTTCCATTGTGTCCAGCGTATTTGGAGACGGCTCGCGTGGCTAGGAGTCTCCTGCGGGCCTTTCGCGGAGTCCGGTCCCAACGTAACCCGGGTCGCGACCGCAGACGAATTCCACTTGCGAAGGTTTTCGCGACCTCCCTAAGGTGGCTGCACACACGGGACTGCGACCCCACCGGTCGCTTGCGTTGGGTTGTAGGGGCCTCGCGGGCGGGCGATCCGGGAAGGTTGTCGGATGAGAATCAGCGCATCCACCGTCGCCGGCCACAGGTTCGGCACGGTGCGCCGACGTGGCTATGACCCCTCTGAGGTCGACGCTGCAATGGATCGAGTGAGCGACGCATTGAGGGACTACGAGTTGCTGACAGCACGCCTCGACGCGCAGTTGAAGGAACGGCATGAGCCCATCGAGGCAATCGCACGGGCCCTCGAGCTCGCCGAGCGGACGAAGGCCGAGATGATCTCGGAGGGCGTGGCCGAAGCGGAACGCATCGAACATGACACGCGGTCGAACGTGGACGACATGATCCACACTGCGTGGATCGAGGCGAAGCGGGTTCGAAGCGAGGCCGAGAACGAGGCGGCCTCGATACTGCTTCGGGTCGAACGACGGCTCGAACGAGCCGAATCCGAGTCCGGCGATCGGTTGCTGGCCGCCGAATTGGCCACATCGCGGGCGCAGATGGAGGCTGTGCGCCTCGAGATCGCGGCCACAGAGGACGCCGCGGCGGCGTTGGCAAACGCCGAAGCAATAGCCACCGAGCGCGTCGCCGCCGCCGAGCAGCAACGGGTGGTTGCCCTGGCCCGACTCGCCACACTCCGCAGCGCAGTGACGGACGTGGAACGCGACCTGGTCCGCCTCTCCGAGATCGCTCGATCCGAATTCGCCGTCGCCACGTCCATCATCGACCTCCACGAACGCCGTGAGTCGATCGACCTGACCGACGACGCTGTACTCGCAGCATTGCCCGATGCCGATGAGGAAGACGCGGACGCGATGGTGGAGCCGCTCGTAGTCGATCTCGCCTCCATCCGCGATGACGCTCCGGCGCCGGACGGCTCGGGACGTCCACCGGCCAGTCGGCCCTCGGTATCGGACGTGGACCGCGACGACGCTCCCCACACCTTCTACCGGCGCCGCGCAGCCCGGCTGAGCTCTCACATCGAAGAGGTAACCGGGCAATAGCCGGCGGCGTGTGTCACGAGGGCGAGGCGACGCGCGTCCGGGCGTCCGCGCCGTCACGCTCCGATCACGTGGAGTAAGGGGCCGAAGCCGTGATGTGGGGTGCCTGCGCACCCCACATCACGGTCCGCTCTCCGACGGCGCGTCTTCAGGTGACTCTGGCATCCGTCGATATTCCGTGCATGAAAGGGTTCGCCTCTCGAACCGTGGCGGCAGCATTCGCGGTGGCGCTCGTCGCTGCCGGCTGTGCCAGCGACACCAGCTGGTATGAATACCGGATCGCCTCTCTAGAGTCCGAGCTCGCCGAGGTCGAGGCTGCACAGCACTCGTCGCTCATCCCGCCAGACGTCGAGATTGCATGGTGCCACGGCCACGTCGACGATGTGTTGCGCGCTGCCGACGCACTCCGTGTCCCCAACCAGCCGGGCAACCGTGAATTCGAGTGGAGTTATCGCGAGGTCCCCGGCCTCACCGGGGGAACGCTGGAGGTGAAGGACGAGGTCGTCGAGCAGCCCGAGTGGGTCGAAGCCTGGGAGACCTGGACCACGGATCACGTGGACGAGTGGAGCCGATCGTGTCGCGCCGCGTTTGGTAGCCGCTGGTACTTCCTCACCAAGCTGACGTAGAGGTCTCGCGGATAGGTCGGCCTGCGTTGACCCAGCGGTGGTGCCATTTCCCGCTCATGCCGCTTCGCGGCGGGCCGCTCTGGCCACGGCTCAGCGGATCGCTTCTCGTTACGGTCGGGATCTTGCCCTATCCGCTGAGCCTCTTGGCTTCGTCCATGGGAGTCAGGCGAGGACGTTGTGGTCTTCGAGTTGGATGGGCGTCCGATCGATCGCATAGAAGCTCATGGGCACGTCGGTGTCGAACGATGCTCGCTCACGCGTGATCCATTGCGCCATCATCGAGCCAACCATGGGGCTCTCCTTGAAACCGTGGCCGCTGAACCCGTTGGCCACTGCGAAGCCGTCGAGCGGCGTGGTTCCGATTACCGGGTGAACGTCCTGGCGGTTGACGGTGTAGACCCCTGCCAGGCCGCGAACATCGCCCCGATGCGGCAAGCCCGGGATGCGATGGTGGAGGGCGTGGATCTTGGTGTCGATCCATGATCGGTCGGCCGACGTTCGGTAGTCATCCGGGTCGACCTGCTCCTGCTCGTCAACCTCGAGAACCGAACCCAGGAGCAACTGCCGGCCCCCGCTCTCCGGTCTGAAGTAGATGCCCGTCGTGGCGTCACCGACGACCGGTATCGGGGCCGGCACCTCCACAGGCAGATCACGATAGATCACCTGGACTCTGGTGGGCACGAGGTCCCACGACAGGTCCAGCCCGGCCATTCGATTGACCTCGTTGCACCACGGACCGGCTGCGTTGACGATCAGACCGGCGTCGATCCGGGAACCGTCGTCGAGCTCGACGCCGCTTGCTCTTCCGCCGTGGACCCGGACCGCGACCACTCGTCGTCCCATCCGCACGTCGACTGAGCGGGTGCGAGCGGCTTCTGCGACATCCTCGAGGGCCCCCGTGGCATCGAAGTAGCCGCTGTCCTGTTCGAGAAGGAAAGCATCACCATCACTACATTCGTGAGGCATCTCACCACTGAGGTCGAGCGGCCTCATGCACGCTGAGAGCGAAGGAAAGCGCTCTGTCAACTCGGTGCGATCGAGAACCACAGCATCGACTCCTTCGGCGCGAAGCCGGTGGCAGTCGTCCGCCACGACGGCCGGATCCGGACTCATCATCCACAAACAACCGACCTGGTGATACACGGCCCGGGGCGATGGAAGTTCCGTGAACTCCGCCCAGTTTCCGAAAACGTGATTGGCGTCACGCGCCAGCCGAATGTTCTCCACGCGGGAGTACCGTTGCCTCGTGATCGCCGACGAGGCGCCCGTCGAGCCCTCCCCGAGCCCCGCACCCTTCTCCAGCACGACGATGTCGAGGGTGCTGCGACGTGCCACCTGGTGTGCGATCGACATCCCCATGATGCCTCCGCCGATGATCACGACGTCGGCGGTTGCACGCGCCATGCGCGCAGCCTAGAAGGCTCAGCGATCCCATTCGGTAGGGCACTATCGCGGCGTACCAGAGCAGCAGACCGCTGTGCCGTGGCCCGAACGGCCCGCCGCGAAGCGGCAAGAGTGGAAGAAGGAACAACCGTGGTCGCGCGACCACTCACCTATCCGTGCGAAATCAATGACCTCAGCCGGCCTCAGATTCGACCTGGACAATCATCTCTCGCGGCGAGCGCCGCACATCCGAAGCATCCTCGGCCGCGAGGAGCAATCCCGAACGCACCAATTCCCCGACCATCTTGGCGGCGGCAAACTCGAAGGTGCCGAGACGTTCCGCCACCTCCTGCACCGAGGCCTGATCACCAATCGCAGCGAGGAACTCCCAGGCTCGCTGGCCAACGATGACCTCGCGGGTGTCCTCGGCGAGACGGGGACGAAGACGGAAGGGTGTACCGCTGCGGACGATCGGGTCGAGTGTCTTCCACTCGTCGCTGCGGCGGTCTGCCGCTTCCAGGAGGCTGGGGACATCGTGGTGGCGCGGCTCACTATCGCCATAGGCCTTCGTCGTCACGCCTTGCACGAACCAGAAGCGGCCATCCCTTCCTCGCTCGAGACGCACGAGTACCTCGATGATCTGCTGATGGATCAGTTCGCCGAGCGGATCTGGGAAACGCCCCTGCGCATTGCGGCCCCGGCGCTCTCTCTCCGGAAGACTCTGTCTTTTCATAAGGGCAGCCACCGAACCCTCATCGGCGCGAGTCGTCGCATACGTGACCTCTCCGTCGACCAGGAAGATCCTGCCGGTCATGCCGGCGGTCTCCACCCGGAGGACTCCGCTCAGCTTCCCCACGGCAAGGAACCGCAGCACATCGGCGAGCGCAAAGGCTTCGAGGCTTCCGTTGAGAGAGTCCACCCCCGTTCATCGGCTGACGCACCCGGGCGCTGCAGCGTTTCCGGCCCCTGGTCCAGAATGGAAACGGTCCGTACCATCCGCACGGTGCCCTGGAACCCAGAGCGTTACCTGCGGTTTGCCGACCAGCGAATGCGGCCCGGCTTGGAGCTCTTGGCTCGCATCCCACCCCTGGACGCTCACCACATCGCAGACCTCGGTTCGGGTACCGGCCATCTCACTGCGAGGCTGTCCGAGCGATGGCCATCCGCCTCCGTCGTTGGGGTCGATTCGTCGGCGGAAATGATCGATCGCGCCCGCCGGGACCATAAACAGTCGACCTGGCCGCAGCCGGCCCGGCCACGGTTGACTTGGGCTCTCTGTGATCTCGCCACCTGGGAGCCGGATGAACCGGTCGACGTCCTCTTTTCAAACTCCGCCTTCCACTGGCTGGAGGACCACCAAACCCTGTTTCCTCGATTGCGGGCATTGATGAGCCGGCATGCTGTGATCGCCATCCAGATGCCGGATAACTGGCAGGCGCCCAGCCACCGCATCCCCGTCGAGATCCTTGATGGAGACGACTGGTCATCGGCGGCTCGTGCTGCGTTGATGCGGAATCGGCTCGCCGCACCCGACGCCTATGCCCGCTGGTTGCAGCCGGCCGCCGTCGACATGTGGCGGACGACCTACTACCAGCGACTGTCGGGAGACGAACCGATATGGACCTGGGTGACCGGTTCGTTGCTGCAGCCCGTCCTGGCTGCGATGAACGAATCGGACCGCAACCGCTTCAGCACCCTGTGTCGATCCAAATACGAGCAGGCCTACCCGGCCGACGGCTCCGGCTTCACGACATTTGCGTTTTCTCGTCTGTTCATGGTGGCAACGGTGACCTGAAACCTACGGCGGGGCATGGGCGAGGATCAACCCGATGGCGAGCAAGACGTGGGCCAGGGCCAGCAGTTGCAAGGGAAACTCCCAGGTAGCTAGCAACGTCGAAGTGCCCCAGCGCTCGTCGCCGATCTCCGCGGATGCTGCTGCCACCTTGCGGCGCACGAGTCGAGCCGGAGTGGACAAAGTCCGCTGCGCCATGCTGAAAGCAGTGGCGGCAGCGGCGATTACGACAACGGCGAGGGAAAGCGACTCGGTCTGCGCCCAGTAGCCAACCAGCACGGGAAAGGCACCCCAGGCGAGAGCAAAGCCCAGGTTCGAATGGACCCAGCGCGACCACTCCAGCGCGTAGGCGGCGGCCAGCAACAGACCCGCCGCCCCCCACGCCAGCGCCACCGGCGAGATGACGAAGGCCGCCACGACCGCCAGGACTCCGCCCGCGATGAGCCCACCCCAACCCAGCACCCGCAGCGTTCCGGGAGAGAGTCCCGTGGCGAGCGGACGGTCGTACAGTTCATCGAGGGCATGGGCACCGATTCCGAGTCCGAAGAAGAACGCAAGCAGGGTCCCTGCCAACCGCACGGCGTCGATCTGCGGCGCCAATGCCGCGCCGATCGCCACGTAGGAGAGATGCCACATCGTGTACGGCAGGTGGAGGAGCGTGACGAGATCGCCGAACCGGCTGCCGGTCTTGGCATAGAACGCCCGTCGCGAAGCGGTCATTGCCGCCTGCCCCACATCACCAGCCCACCACCGAGAGACATCCGCCAGAGGCGGACTTCCCCCATCCCCGCGGCACGCCATTCGGCGGCAAGGCGATCGGGTGGATACCTCCGGCCGAAGGCATCGATGCTCGGCCCCAGGAACCGGCCTACCGTTCCCCATCCCGAGCGGATGACCGCGCCCGAGGCGGGCAACAACATGCGGGTGTAGACCCACCACGCCGGGCGCCAGCCACCTGCCGGCAGGCCGAACTCGACCATACCCAGCGCACCACCGGGTCGCACAACCCTGACGAGTTCTTCGAGGGCCCGCGGCACGTCGTCCACGTATCGCAGCAAGTACCCGAACGTGACGCCATCGAAGACGCCGTCGGCGAAAGGCAGCCGCTCGGCAGTCGCCAGCACGGTCACCGCACCTTGCTGCTTCGCCACTCGAATCATCTCGCTGCTCTGGTCGAGCGAGATCACTTCGAAGCCGCGGGCCTGGAGTTGCCTGGTGATCGAACCCGTTCCCGCAGCGACATCGAGTACCCGCGATCCGGGCCCGATATCGAGCGCGCCCACCATCGCCCGTCTCCAGCGGGCGTCCTGGCCCATGCTCAGCAACCACGCCCAGAACTCATACGTATGAGCAATAGGAGCAAAGAGCTTCCCTGCCAACTCCCGTGGCGTCGCCTCGTGCATCATGCCCCGACCCTACGCGCCTCGGCGCCGCGGGAGACCGCAGCGCGCCCATGTGACACAATGGCGAGGACGTCACAACAGACGGCCCGGGAGGAGACACCCATGGCGAACAAGGACAAGGGCGGACGAAGCACGAAGAAAACCGCGTCCCGCAGCTTGAAAGAGAAGCGCCAGGCGAAGAAGGACAAGAGGAACCGGTAACGGCCTCGAGGAGAAGACCTACGACCCTTGCTCGATCGGGCGGCCCGCCTGATACCAGGCGATGATGCCGCCGCCGACATCGTAGAGCTCCTCGAAACCGAGCCGGTCCATCAACTGCATCGCGTCATTGCTCCGCTGCCCGGTGCGGCAGTAGAGGACCGTGGGAGCCGCGGGGTCGAGGTGTGCGATGAGCGAGGTGAAATCCCGCCGGTACCAGTCGGCGTTCACGGCGCCCTCGATCCGGACCTGGTTGTACTCGCGCGGTGTGCGCACATCGACGAGGACAACACCATCGCGACCGATCAACTCCGCGGCCCGTTCTGCATCGATGACTTCCACAGCGACACCGACGTTATCGCGTTGCGCGAGAATGGTCGGCGAGATGCGCTTCGACCTTGCAGCAGGAGACATCGAGGTCTTCACCCTCCAGATCTCCACGCCCGGACTCGGTGATCACTCGTACGCCGTGTTCGTGAATGGATCGGCATATCTCATCGACCCGCAGCGGGACATCGACCGATTCACCCGCATCGTCGAGGAACAAGGCGCGGCTCTCGCCGCCGTCTACGAAACCCACATCCACAATGACTACATCAGCGGCGGACCGCTGCTCGTCGACCGCCTCGGCGGCGTCTACGTGCTGCCGGAGAACTCTGGATCCGAGCTTCCCCACCACGTCGTGGCGGACGGTGACCGCGCCGACCTCGCCGGAGGATGGTCCTTCATCGCCATCCACACGCCGGGACACACGCCACACCACATGTCGTATGCGCTCCTCAGCCCCGGCGGCGACCGTGCGGTGTTCACGGGCGGGTCGATGCTCGTCGGGGCGGTGGGCCGTTCCGACCTGTTGTCCGCCGAGCTGACCGAACCCCTCGCCCGCGACCAATACCACTCCGTTCGCAGGCTTGCAGCCGAGCTGAGCGACCCCACGCTCGTTGCCCCGACCCACGGCGCCGGTTCGTTCTGCTCGGCTTCGACCGTGGCCGCGACCACGTCGACGATCGGGGAGGAGAAGTTGCGAAACCCGGCGCTGCTCGCCGGCACCGAAGACGAGTTTGTGATCTCCCAGCTCGCCAACTACCGGCTGTACCCCACCTACTACCGTGAGATGGGCCCGGCCAATGTCGCCGGGAGGCCCGCTATCCCCAGCGATGACTTGGCCAGGCTGGAGATCGACGATCCCGTACTCGCGGACGCCGTCATCGTCGACCTCCGTCCCGCCGAGGCATGGGCGGGGTCTCACATCCCGGGTTCGATCAACATCCCGGCCGGCGACAGCGTCGGCGTGTATGCCGGGTGGGTGTTCCCGTGGAACACCCCACTCGTACTCGGCGGCAGTGACGACCAGGTCGCAGCCGCACGGCTCCACCTGGCCCGCATCGGCTACGACCAAGTCGTCGGCACCATCGATCCGACCGTGTCGCCCGATGGTGTGTCGGTCAGGATCGCGTCGTTTGCCGAGCTGCGTGCCGAACACCCGGCGGTGATCGTCGACACGCGTGATCCTCTGGAATTCGGCGACGGAGCGGTGCCGGGTGCAGTCAACATCCACATGTCGGAGATCCCGACCCGGGTCGAGGAGCTGCCGACCACCGACCCGGTGTGGCTCTACTGCGAGACCGGCTATCGGGCCTCAGTCTCCGCTGGTTTCGTTGCCGCCAGCGGGCGCACGGTGGTGTTGGTGCGGGATCGATTCGGGGCACAGACCTGGAATTGATAGTGATCGACTCAGGTTATACTATCTGAACCGACTCAATCACAGGGTCGCTCCGCCGCGTCGCGCGGCACAGAATCGATCAAGGAGAACCACACGATGGGACGCGCCGTCGGTATCGACCTCGGCACCACCAATTCCGTGATCTCCGTCCTCGAGGGCGGAGATCCCAAGGTAATCAACAATGCAGAAGGAAATCGCACCACGCCATCCGTGGTGGCTTTCGCCAAGAACGGCGAGGTGCTCGTCGGTGAACAAGCCAAGCGCCAGGCGATCACCAACCCCGACCGGACGATTCGGTCCGTCAAGCGCCACATGGGCACCGATTGGTCCGTCGAAATCGACGGCAAGGCCTACACGGCACAAGAGATCTCATCCCGCATCTTGCAGAAGCTGAAGAGCGACGCCGAGGCGTTCCTCGGTGAAGAAGTCACCGAGGCCGTGGTCACCGTTCCGGCCTATTTCGGAGACGCCCAGCGCCAGGCCACTAAGGAAGCCGGCCAGATCGCCGGTCTCGACGTGCTCCGCATCATCAACGAGCCGACGGCGGCATCCCTGGCCTATGGCCTCGACAAGACGGAAGACCAATTGATCCTCGTCTTCGACCTCGGCGGTGGCACCTTCGACGTATCCGTCCTCGAGATCGGCGAAGGCGTCTTCGAGGTCAAGGCCACCCATGGCGACACCAACCTGGGGGGCGACGATTGGGACCAGCGCGTCATCGACTGGCTCGTCAAGGGCTTCAAGGCGGACCACGGTGTGGACCTGTCCACCGATCCCATGGCTCTCACCCGCCTCAAAGAGGCTGCGGAGAAGGCGAAGATCGAACTGTCTTCTGTACAAGAGACCGAGATCAACCTGCCGTTCATCACCGCCACCAACGAAGGCCCGATCCACCTTCTCAAGACGCTCACGCGCTCCGAGTTCGAGCAGATGACCGAGGACCTCGTCGAGCGGACCCGCTCGCCATTCGAGCTCGCGCTCAAGGATGCGGGCGTTCCAGTCGACGACATCGACCACATCATCCTCGTCGGCGGGACCACCCGCATGCCTGCGGTGCAAGCCCTGGTGACGGAGCTGTCCGGCGGAAAGGATCCGAACCAGAGCGTCAACCCCGATGAGGTCGTCGCACTGGGCGCGTCCATCCAGGCCGGGGTCCTCAAGGGCGACGTCTCCGGCATCCTGCTCCTCGACGTCACCCCGCTGACTCTGGGTGTCGAGACGGAAGGTGGCGTCTTCACCAAGATGATCGAGCGGAACACGACGATCCCATCGCGTCGTGGTGAGATCTTCACGACCGCTGCCGACAACCAGCCGGAGGTCGAGATCCACGTGCTCCAGGGCGAGCGGGCCATGGCGAGTGACAACAAGAGCCTGGGTCGCTTCAAGCTGCAGGGCATTCCTCCCTCGCCGCGAGGCATCCCGCAGATCGAGGTCACATTCGACATCGACGCCAACGGCATCGTTTCGGTGTCTGCCAAGGATCTCGGGACCGGAAAGACCCAGCAGGTGACGATCACCGGCGGTACGGCCCTGTCCCAGGAAGAGATCGACGACATGATCACCAACGCCGAGGCGCATGCGGCTCAGGACGCCGAGCGCAAGGAGCTGGCCGAAGCCAGGAACCAGGCCGATCACGCGGTCTACCAGGTCGACAAGCAGCTCAACGAGCACGGCGACAAGCTCTCGGACGAAGAGAAGTCTGCCGTGCAAGAGAAGCTGGACGCTTTGCGTAAAGCTCTAGCTGCAGAGGACGCGACCGCAGCATCACTCAACACCGCTAGGGAAGAGTTGTTGACGGCGTCGCAGGTCCTCGGGCAGAGGGTCTACGAGGCGTCGCAAGCGGCTGCTGCGGCGGGGGACGATGAAGCTGAAACGGCAGAAACCGGCGAAGACGACGTCGTTGAGGCCGAAGTGGTCGAGGAGGATGATGAGGCGTGAGCTTCATCATCCTCCGAATGAGGCGAGAGACATGAGTGAGACAACGGCTCTACCCGAGGAGCACATCCCGTCGCCCGAGGAGGCGGCGGAGACGCTGCTTCCTCAGGGGCTTGGGGCCCAGCTCGAACGCGAGCCCACCGCAGTGGAGCTCGGTCTCGACCTGCCGGATGATCCAGCAGCCGCCCAGGCCCTCCTCCTCCGTGAGCTGATGGAGGCACGACAGGAGTCCGGAGAGCTGCTCCAGGATCTGCAACGCGTCGCAGCCGATTTCGCCAACTATCGCAAGCGGACCGAACGCGACCAGATCGAAAACGTACAGCGCGCCTCGCAGCGCGTCATCGAGTCGCTGCTCCCGGCCCTCGATAGCCTCGACGCGGCGCTCGCCTACGACTCGCAGACACCCGGCGAAGAGCAGATGCTCGAAGGCATGAGCTCCACACACACGCTGCTGCTCGAATCACTCGCTCGCGAGGGGTTCGAGCCGATCGATGCTGCACCGGGCGTCCCGTTCGACCCCGCCGTTCACGAAGCGGTGTCGGGACCGGGTGCGGGCGACGGCGAACTCGTCGTGGACCAGGAAATGCGCCGCGGCTATCGGATGCGGGGCAGGGTGATCCGGCCCGCGCTCGTCATGGTGGGACATGCGTAAGGAATGGTTGGACAAGGACTACTACGCCGTTCTCGGCGTAGCGAAGGACGCCCCTGCGAAGGAAATCAAGAAGGCGTACCGCAAACGCGCCCGTGACAGCCACCCGGACAACAATCCGGACGATGCGAGAGCGGAGGCGCGGTTCAAGGAGATCACCGAGGCCTACGACGTCCTCTCGGATGTCGAGGAGCGCAAGGAATACGACCACGTCCGCGAGATGGGATATTTCGTCGGCGGCCCGGGTGGTGGTCAGCAATATGTACGCGTCGAGGATCTCTTCGGCGGAGGCAGCGGAGGTGCGGGTGAGTCGCCGTACGATCTGTTTGGAGGGTTGGGTGACCTCTTCGGACGGACCCAGCGCCAACAGGCGCCGCGGCCCCGGCGAGGCCAGGACATCACCACCGAGCTCAGCCTCACATTCCACGAGGCGCTCGCCGGAGTCACCAAAGAAGTGGGCGTTGCCGGATCCCGAGTCAAGGTCAAGGTACCGATGGGAGTCGCCGACGGCACCCGCGTCCGGTTGAGGGGCAAAGGAGGCCCGGGGGTCAATGGTGGAGAACCCGGGGATCTCTACGTGAAGGTCCACGTCGCCGATCACCCGATGTTCCATCGCAAGGGCAAGACGGATATCGCCATCGAGGTTCCGATCACCTTCGCCGAGGCCGCGCTCGGCGCTGCCATCGACGTCCCGACCCTCGACGGCAAGACAAAGATCCGCATTCCGCCGGGTACGCCGGGCGGCAAGACGTTCAAAGTGAGGGGAAAGGGCGTCGGGACGGCAAGCAAAACGGGGGACCTTCTCGTCACCGTCGAAGTGAAGGTGCCAAAGCAGCTGTCCGACGAGCAGAAGACGCTGCTGGAGGAGTTCCAGGTCAAAGGGGATGCGGAAAACCCCCGAGCCCACCTGGGAGTGTGACCATGAGTAAACGTGAAGAATCCGTCTACATCATCTCGGTGGCGGCCGAACTGGCGGGAGTGCACCCGCAAACCCTGCGCATCTATGAGCGCAAGGGCCTCATCGAGCCCTATCGGACACCCGGTGGGACCCGTCGCTACTCGGATGCCGACCTCGAACGGTTGGCGCTCATCCAGAAGCTGACACAGGCCGGCGTGAACCTCGAGGGTGTGCGTCGGATCATGGCATTGGCGAGCGAAAACGAGCGACTCAAGACCCAAGTCGGCCGTCTGCGAAGATTGCTCGAGAACTCGGATGCCCGGCTCCATGGGAGTCGGCGACAGCACTCCGTGTTCCAGGTCGGCGTCGTGAAGAAGAGGAACCTTCCCGACATTCGCCGCGAGAACCCGATCTGAGGTCATGCGGACCTGTCTCCCGTGTTCGCTGAGCCTCAGAGAGTTCCCCGCTCTTGTCGCTCCGCGGCGGGCCGCTCCGGCCACGGCTCAGCGGACGGCTCGTAGGACTCAGACGAGATCCGGCCCGTGTCTGCTGAGCCTCAGACCACCCGTCCCACCCACATGATGCGGCGGTAGCCATCGTCGAGGATCAGGAACAGGGTGCGGTCGACAACGCTCGTCGACAAGAATGCGAAGTTTGCCCCCCACGGCAGCTCCACCTTCTCCCACAGCTCACCATCCGACGAGACCCGCAGCTCACGGACGAGGTCCACCCACCGTCCCCGCTCGATGATGTTCTCACGGATGTGGACGAAGCCGAACCCGGAGGCGTAAACGTCTCCGCTCGGCATGGCCTCGCGGGCCTGTGACCAAGTGACGCCATCCATCGACACCCAGGTGGAGAGATCGATCCCACCGGGCGCGTCCGATACGACGTTGGCAATCAAGCCATCGTTGGACTCGACCAGATCGACGGAGATCGCGGTAGCAAAGAAGGGGGGGACCGGCTCCTTCACCCAATCCCGCCCGTTGTCGGATGTCCAGACCGTCACCGCGCCGTCGAGATCGACCATCGCCACGAATCTCCCATCGACGGCAGTGATGATGATCGGGGTGGCTCCCGGGGCCGTCCACGGCGGGATGTGCGCCTCAAAGGGCCCATCGTGACCACCGCTCCACAACACATCTTGCTCTGCAGGCAGACCTCGAGACAACGACTCCACGAGCGATTCGTTCCCCTCTGGAACGCCAACCTCCAGCAACAGATCCCCAGAAGCCTGGTCGAAGTAGGAAATGGTCGTCTTCGCAGCGCCCGCCGCGACATCGACCCCCACGGACGCCATGACTCCACCATCGATCGGGTTGTAGATCGTGATGGTGCCGGTCCGGGTGTCGTACACACCGATTGGGACCTCGGGAACGAGCGACGTCTCCAGAGATCCACGGTCGGGAGTGACCAGCCCGTACCGATCTTCCCATGGAATGCGGGTGAGCATCCTCCCCACGACAAGGGTCGTTCCGTCCACCGCGCCCACCGGGTGCAGAGAGAGTGGGATCCAATCGACCCCGCGGATTGCGACGATCGATGGTACATCGAGCGTGGTCTCGACCCACTCGCCTGAACCATCCCGGTGAAAGAGGCGATCTGCTCCGGTCCCGCGTGGTTGGTGCTCGGCCGTTGCCCAGAGGTCGCTCCCCGTGACATAACCGACGGTGCGATATCCGCTCAACCCTGCGGGTCCGGGTTCACCGGTCCACGAGATCCCGTCTGTGGAAACCAACATCCTCGCGCCGTCCATGGCGAAGAAGCCGCCATCGGGGAGCAGTTGCACACAGCACCCGGGTACCTCACCGAGGAGTCCGCTGACACGAGACCAGATGAGTTCCCCGACGCGCGTCCGCTCCCGAACGAGCTGCGCTGCGGGCCCACCAGTAGGTGGTGGAGGGGCAGTGGGTGGCGGCGCGGCGGTGGGTAGCGGATTGGTCGTGGTGGAACCTGCCGCGGATGGTGGCAGAGCTTCTGCCCCGGAGGCAGTGGCTTCATCCGGGACAACGGACGCGGCTGCGGTACAAGCCGAAGCCGCGAGGGCGAGCGCTGCCAACAAGAGTCCTGATCGGGCCGTCAGCAGCGGGGTTCGGTTTCCGGTGTCGACGGCATTCCTCGGTCCGATCTGCGTCAATCTACCCGCGCCCGATGAGCTCGCGAACGGCCCCATCGGGACCGGGAGATCAGGTCAGCGGCGTGAGCGGCTCGATGCCGTGCAGGTTCATCCCGAGCTCGATGGCCCTGATGGCTGTGTTGAGGACATCGACACGTGCGTAGCGCATGTTCTCGGCCGGTATCACCACCCACGGAGCCTCGGGAATCGAGGTTTCCTCGAACATGTCCTCGACGGCCTCTTCGTAGTACTTCCGTTTGGCGCGATTGCGCCAGTCCTCTTCGGTGAGCTTGTACGACTTGAGCGGGTTGTCGCGACGGCTTTCGAAGCGGCGCAGCTGCTCCGCATCGGAGATCTGCAATCAGTACTTCACCGTCACCATCCCGCCGGCGAAGACCATCGGCGCTATGGGGCACGCGGCTAGGTGAAACCTTCCTCGACAATTCGATGGTTCCTCTTTCCGTTCTTGCCGCTTCGCGGCGGGCCACTCGGGCCACGGCTCAGCGAACAGCCCCTCGAAGTACACCGAGATCGGACCCGGTTTCGCTGAGCCCCTGAGATAACCCATGGGCAGCGGAACGCTCATGGATATTGCGGTGGTGTCCTTTCCCGCTCCTGCCGCTTCGCGGCGGGCCACTCGGGCCACGGCTCAGCGAACAACCCCTCGAAGTACACCGAGATCGGACCCTGTTTCGCTGAGCCTCTAGGCCCGCATCGTGTCTTGGATCTCGGAGAGCACCATGTCGGTATTCAACAGGGCGTGCTTCTCGATGTGGAACTGAGGCCATGGGGCGTCTGTGGCTGCGAAGCGGCGCACCGGCGCCTCGAGGGCATACCCACAGCGTTCGGCAATCTCGGCGGTGACCTCGGCGCCGATACCGCCGCTACGTTGCGGCTCTTGGACGAACAGCATGCGCCCGGTTCGCTCCACCGATTCGACGACCGCGTCGACGTCCCACGGATAGACCGTTCGCAGATCGACGACCTCGACATCGATGCCGACGTCGGCCGCTCGATCGGCGGCTCGAATCGATACCGGCACCATCCCCCCGTACGTCACCAGAGTCATGTCCGAACCTGGCCTGCGGATGCGGGCCTTCCCGAGCGGCACCTCGTAGGGCTGCGACGGAACCGGTTCCCTACCCGCGCGATAGAGCACCTTCGGCTCGAGAAAGAGCACGGGATCCGGAGAGTTGATGGCCGCGGTCAACAGGCCCTTGGCATCGTACGGCGACGATGGCACGACGACGACGAGGCCCGGGGCATGCGCGAAATAGGCCTCGGGGCTATCGCAATGAAACTCGTGGGCGCCGATTCCCGCTCCATTGGGCCAACGCACCACCATCGGGACGGTGGCTTGGCCCCGAGTTCTGAATCGCGTCCTTCCCATGTGGCTCACGATCTGGTCGAAGCCGGGGTAGACGAAGCCGTCGAACTGGACCTCCGCGACGACTTTGCTTCCCGACACCGCCATCCCGACGCCGGTACCGATGATTCCCGACTCGCTGAGCGGTGTGTCAATGACACGCTCGTCACCGAACTTCTCGAGCAGGCCCTCGGTGATGCGGAAGACCCCGCCCGCCAGCGCCACGTCCTCGCCCATCACGATCATGTGAGGGTCATCCGCCATGGCCTCGTGGAGGGCGGCGTTGATTGCGTCGGCCATCGACATCACCTCGACCGGGCCATCGACGAGATCCTCTTCACCCAGCTCCCATCGCTCGTCGGTCGTGAACAAGGTCGCCGGCTCTCCCGCTGCCCTCTCGATCCGGTTGAGTTGGTCGACGATGAGCTGTGGCACCCGCTCGTAGGCATGGCGGGCGATGTCGTCGCGACCGGGTACCTCCGCGGCCTCGACCCGCTCGAGGGCCACATCGAACGCCTCGCTGGCCGCTGCCCACGCCGCCTCCTCGGCCTCGTCATCCCACAGGCCTCGCGCCTCGAGGAACAGGCGCATGCGATCGAGCGGGTCGTAGACACGAAACGCTTCCTCCTCGGCCTCCGTGCGATAGAGATGAGGATCGTCGGCGGTGGCATGGGGACCGAAGCGGTAACAGACGGCCTCGATGAGGGTCGGACCGTCTCCGGCCGCGGCACGCTCCACCGCGACCCTGGTGGCGGCATAGACGGCGAGGGGGTCCATGCCGTCGACGCGAACGCCGGGTACACCGTACGCCTCCCCTTTCTGAGCCAGCGTCGCCGCGGCCGTCTGGCGCTCATAGGGAACCGAGATCGCGTAGAAGTTGTTCGAGGCGATGATCACCGTCGGGGCCCTCCACACTCCGGCGAAATTGAGCGCGTTGTGGAAATCGTTCGCGGAGGTGCCACCATCACCGATGTAGGCGCCAACAACGATGTCCTCGCCTCGCTGGCGCGCCGCATACCCGTGGCCGACGGCGTGAGGAAGGTGAGTCGCAATGGGCACGGTGACGACCATCTGCCGGTACCGCTGCGGATCCCACTTGGCGTTGGGAAGACCCTTCCAGTACTCGAGGATCACCTCGAGCGGCATGTCCCGTGCGATCTGAACCCCGTGTTCCCGATATCCGGGGTAGATGTAGTCCTGATCGCTGAAGGCAAGCGCCGACCCGATCTGGATCGCCTCGTGCCCCTCGAGCACGGCGAAGGTTCCGATCCTGCCCTGGCGCTGCGCCGCAGTCGCCTTCCGATCGAAGACCCTGGTCCGCACCATCAGGTCGTAGATTCCGACCAGGTCATCGTCGGTGAGATCTGGAGGAAGCTCCCCCACGAGTGCGCCGTCCTTGTCGATGATGCGGTCGAGATCGGAGCTATCGAAAAGGCCAGGATCGATCACGCCGTGGCCTCATCCAGGGCCGCGAGAAAGCGCACGTTCTCAGCTTCGGTGCCGACGCTCACGCGGATGAACGGGCCCGCCCTGCGCACGATGACGCCTTGGCGCAGCAGGGCCGCGTCCAGCGCGGCGGCGTCGGCGGCAGGGCGCATCAAGACGAAGTTTGTCTGCGAGGGCCAAAACTCGATCCCGCGCTCGGCGAGGCCCGACTCGATCGTCTCACGGCCGATGGCATTCTCCTTGGCCCGCTCGACGACACGGTCGTCGTACCGCAGTGCCTCCTGGGCTGCTGCCTGGCCAACGGAGTTGGTGGAGAACGGGACCTGCGTTTTCCGCAAGGCGGCGACGGTGTCCGGTCGTCCCATGCCGTATCCGATGCGAAGACCGGCAAGCCCGTACACCTTCGAAAACGTCCGTGTGACGATGATGTTGTCGCGGTCGTGCACCAGTGGAAGCGCCGAGTCGTAGTCCGGCTCGGTGACATAATCGTGATAGGCCTCGTCGACGACAACGGTGATCCGATCCGGGACGGCTTCGATGAACGCCGCCACGTCGGCGCCGGGGAGATAGGTGCCCGTCGGGTTGTTCGGGTTGCACACGTATACCAGCGTGGTGTCTTCGCGGATCGCAGAGGCCATGGCGTCGAGATCGTGTCGCATCTCCGCATCGAGAGGTACGGCGATTGCTTCGGCGCCGGCAATCCGGGTCGAGATCGGGTACATGACGAATGAGGGGTGGGCGTACACGGCGCTCGTCCCCGGGCCTCCGACGGCGAGCGCGATGCAGTTGATGACCTGCGTCGAGCCGAGGCCGAGCCAGAAGTGATCCACGCCGAGGCCGTGGTGGGCGGCAAGCGCATCGACCAGATCGTGCGCGGAGTCCTCGGGATACCGGTTCACCTCGGATGCCGCCGCCGTGATGGCATCGATGACTTCCGGGAACGGCTTGGTAGGACACTCGTTCGAGGCAAGCTTGGCGATGTCGGTGAGACCGAGCTCGCGTGCCACCTCGTCGATGGGCCGCCCTGGGACGTACGTCGGTATCGAATCGAGGTCTGGGCGGAAGGTCGGCACGAGGCTGCAAGGGTACTTGCTGTGACGGCCCTGGGAGAGGGGGAGCAGTTCTTGGTCAGGCGACGAAGGACTCCCCGTCCGGCTGTTGCACGACGAAGGCAAACACCAGGGTCTCCCTCGTGTTCCAGGCATGGACCGATTCGAGCGCTCTCGAGTTGGCAAAGCGCCTGAACTCCCCCCAACTCATCACCTCCTGAGGGCGGACCATCAGCTCGAGTCCCGGGCGGGGATGGAGCCGCTCCCCGTCGAAGTCGAAGCCTTCGACCTCGACGACCGCCAGGTCGAGGTCCTCACACCGCCTGACGAAGGCTTCGGCAACCTCACCGGGGAAGAAGCTCTCGCCGTCATCGGATCGGTGTGCCGCTTGTGGATCGAATTCCTCGACGAGTTCCACGGTGGCCGGGTGCTCGTCGGCCCATCCGTCGTCCGCCGCCGCCTCGGCACGCAGATCGCCGAAATCCTCGTCCAATGCGTGGGGGTCGACGATCTGGGTTGCCGTGTCGAGAACACGCTGCAGCTCGCCAGCATCGAGGTCGAACACGTCTCCATCGCCGTCCGGGTAGACCTGGACCACGGTCGCCTCGCCGTCCCAGAACACCATGCCGATGAACTCGGACTCGCGCCACAGCTCGACCACCGGCCCATCGAAGTCATCTCGATCGGTCTCGACGATGCGGAGAGGAATCATGAACCCTGAGGAGCTGCGAGGCGTACGCCCTGATCGTCTTCGTAGCACCATGCCCACCACTCACCGGGCTCGGCAGAACGAACCACAGGATGCCCATGGGCTTTGGCGTGCTTCATCGCATGCTGGTTCTTGGAGTCGTTACAGCAGCCGATGTTGCCGCATTCGACACAGAGACGGAGATGCACCCATGTGTCGCCGAGCGCGAGGCACTCACCACAGCCCCCCTGGGGTACGGGATCGTTCGCCACGTTCTCGAGATGGGCACAGGGTGTGCTCATGGGTCCTCCTGGGTGGGTTGGGAAATCGGAAGGATCACGCGAAACGTCGTGCGCCCTGGCACCGAATCGACTTCGATCGCTCCACGATGGTCGAGCACCACGATACGGTGCGTTATCTGCAGACCGAGGCCCGTGCCCTCTCCCGGCGGCTTCGTCGTGAAGAACGAGTCGAAGATCCGACTCTTGTGCTCCGAGAGGATGCCGGCGCCGTTGTCCTCGACCTCGACGATGATCTCGTCGTCCTTGGCCATCGTCCGCAGCGTGATCGCAGGGTCATCGACGTCTGAGACGGCATCCGCGGCATTGTCGAGGAGATTGGTCCAGACCTGGTTCAGTTCGCTGCCGTACGCGGTGATCGTTGCAAGGACGGGATCGAACTCCCGCACAATCTCGATCCCCTTGAGTTTGTGGCCCAGGAGCAGGACGGTGTCCTCGATGCCCTGGACGACATCAACGTCCTGGACCGGCGCCTGGTCGAGGTAGGAATAGGATTTCAACGCACCAACGATGTCCGAGAGACGGCCTGCTCCCTCGCCGATCTCGGCCACCAATCTCCGGATCTGCGAGGTCGCGGAGACGACGGCGATGGCCGGGATGAGCCGGTCCCGCCCGACCTGATCCTCGAGGTTTTGCAGGGTCTCGATGTCGACACCTCCATCCACGATCGTGGCTGCCCGCTGCCACGGCTCGGGCACCCCCCTCGCCTCGAGCCAGTCCTCGATCTCCTCTTCGCGGTCGGCGCGCTCCATCGCGCTCAGGCTGGAAACGGCTTCATGACTCGCGACCTCACCGACCACCTTCACCTCAGAGGCGTCCAGTTCGGCGGATGCCACCGCAGACCGGTACTCCTCGAGAGCCTCGGCCAGCAACCCGGCGGACCGTTTCACCGCGGCGGCCGGATTGTTGAGCTCGTGGGCGACACCGGCAGTCAACGTGCCCAGTTGCACCATGCGCTCATTGTGCTTCAGCTGATCATTGGTCTCCTGCCAGCGGTCGAGCAGCGTGGTGAACATCGCTCGGGCCGCCGAGGGGCTGGTGTCGAGCAGACCGTCGAGCGCCGCCTTGGGTATGCAGAGCAGCTCGGCATCAGACCTGGCTCGCACCGTTGCCATACGCGGTTCCTGGCGGAGCAATGCCATTTCACCGATGACGTCGCCGGCGGTGCGAACGGCAAGAAGGGTCTCCCTTCGTTCCGTCTCCTTCAACACCTCGACCTCGCCTGAGACGATGACATACGCCTGTTCCGCTGTCTCGCCTTCGGCGAACAGTACGTCGCCGGCTGCGATGGAGATCTCGGTGACCCGGCTGCAGATGCGAGCCAGGTCCTCTGCGGCGAGACCGCCGAACAGTGGAACCTCGCGGAGCCGGTCGACGACCGTCACGAGGAGTCTGCTGAGTAATGCCGTTGCTCAGATCGGCGGCCAGGCACGCCAGTCGCAAGGACGAGGTTTCGCCACTCCTCGGGTCGGAATGGCGGAGCCGAGGCCACCGCGAGTGGGGATGACCCATAGTCTTGGTGTTGGGTCGTCGAGATGGGTGACATGTATTGCTCAGCAGTCTCCTACACCGTCTCGAGGTACTTGTGGACCATCGAGATGCAGATCGATCCCTGACCCACAGCCGAGGCCACCCGGCGGACGACTCCGTGGCGAACATCGCCTGCTGCGAAGATGCCGGGAACGCTGGTCTCTTGGAGCCAGGGATCCCGGTCGAGCGGCCAATCGGAACGGCGCTTCCCGTCGACGATCAGGTCGGGACCCGTCAGGACGAAACCCCGGTCGTTGAGGGCAACCACTCCCTTGATGTAGTCCGTGTGGGGGACCGCCCCGACGAAGATGAAGATGCCGCTCACGGCGCGTTCCTCGGTCGTGCCTTCGGCCGTGTTGACGATCACGGCGCTCTCCAGATGATCGGAGCCTCCGACCTTGTCGATGCGGGTGCTCAGTAGCACCTCGATGTTGTCCGTGGCGGCGATCTGGTCGATGAGGTACTGCGACATCTTGGCGCCGAGATCGGGGCCGCGCACGATCAATCCCACGCTACGGCCGAAACGGGAGAACATCATCGCGGCTTGCCCTGCGGAGTTGGCACCGCCGACGACGAACACATCCTCTCCCTTGTATGTCGCCCCTTCGGCCACCGTAGCCCCGTAATACACGCCGGCTCCCGTGAACTGTTCGTACCCGGGGATGTCCAGCTTGCGCACCGTCATCCCCGAAGCGATCACGATGGCCTTGCACCTGATCTCAGATCCGTCGCTGAGCGTGACCACCTTCGACTGGTCGTCGACCTCGATGCCGGTCACCTCCACCGCGGTGAGGATCTCAGCTCCGAGCCGTTGTGCCTGGGTGGTTGCTCGTCTCGCCAGGTCGCTGCCACTGATCCCGGTGGGGAAGCCGAGGTAGTTCTCGATTCTCGATGACTGCCCTGCCTGGCCGCCGGTTGCCTGTCTCTCGATGACCGCCACGCGAAGGCCTTCGGATGCTCCATAGACGCCTGCAGCGAGCCCGGCAGGCCCGGCACCGATGACGACGACGTCGTAGAAGGGCTCGGTGGCCTCGACCTGGAGACCGACACGCGCGGCGAGGGTCTTCGGGTCGGGCCGGGACATCGGATCTCCGTCGGGAAACAGCACCACTGGAAGAGCCTCGAGGCCGGACGCCTCGAGGAGGCTGGCGGCCTCCTGGTCCCGCTCCGGATCGAAGAGCCGATACGGCACCCGGTTGCGGGCAAGGAAGTCGGTGAGATCGTGCGTTACGGCAGACCACCGCGGCCCTACGACGCGGATGCCCTCGAACGCTGGTCGATGCGTTGCGAGCCAGTCATCGAGGAGATCGTCGAGGACCGGGTAGAGAGCCTCTTCCGGCGGATCCCACGGTTTCATGAGGTAGTAGTCCAGGCCCACCTCGTTGATCGACGCGATGGCAGCCTCGGTGTCGGCGTAGGCGGTGAGCAGCACCTCTTTCGCCTCAGGGAAATACACACGAGCCTCTACCAAGAACTCGGTGCCCGTCATCGACGGCATGCGCTGGTCGACCAGGAAGAGGGCCACCTCTTCACCGCGCGACTTCAATTCGAGCACGGCTTCGAGTGCCTCGGCGCCGCTCTCACCGGTAACGATCCGGTAGTCCCCCGCATACTTGGCGCGCAGATCGCGCCGCACCGCACCAAGCACCTGCGGATCGTCGTCGACCGCGACGATCGTTGGCCTCGCCATTCCCTTCCGCCTCCCTGTCGTGACGGCCCAACGCTACGTCGTCGCGGGCCTTCTCATCAAACGACCAAGACGCGACCAACGGGCAGGCGTGGGACGCTCAGGTCAGCGCGTCTATCGCTTCCTTGGTGGCGAGCACCTCATTGGCGATGAAACCGAAGTTGATGAGCGCCGCGGCGTACCCATCCCCGAGCTCGGGATGTTGCGCCGCCGCCGTGGCATCGCTCACCACCGCCACCTCGAAGCCGTCTTCGAGCAACTGTCGCAGGTGCGCCTCCACACAGAGGTTCGCCGACATCCCGGCAAGCACCACCTTGTCAATACCGACCTTGCGTAACTGCAGGGCGAGATCGTTGCTCTCAGGGCCGTAGACCTTGTGCGGGCTGGTGATGATCGTCTCGCCGTCATCGATGTATGGCTTGTATCGCTCCAGCCAGTCTGCGCCCGATCCTTCGAAGTCTTCCAGGTCGAGCGCCCCGGGGCGATCGAACATGTTGATGTCGTGCATCATTGCCTCGACGGTACCGCCGAACTGCCATTGATGGTCCGTCGGGTAGTAGTAGTGCGGTGAGACGAAGACGCGATATCCCGTGTCCTTGGCTGTGCGCAGCAGTGATTCGATGTTCTCAACCGTGCGGTTCTCCTCGACGTTGGCGCCCACGAGCCCCCAGGTGACCCCGTCGGGGCTCAGAAAGTCGTTCTGGGGATCTATGATCACGATCGCGGTGTCGTCGGGTGAATACTCCATGATTAGCTCCTTCTCTCGCGTATCGGGCGGCCCAGGGTGATCGAACACCTGCCCGTGCTGCCATACAAACGAATCCGATCGCCTCTGCGATCCGAACTGTCGTGGAGTTGACGATCAGAACTCGTCGAGCGCAACATAGCGGTGCTCGATTCCGTTCGCCGTGACGTCGACGATGCGGAGTCCGGACGGGTCGGAGCCGAGGGGATACCCGACCGGTCCCGACACCACCATCTCGAGATCGCCGGCTGTTCCCCCGCCGTTGCGATGCCAATGCCCGGCGAACATCGCTCTCACGTCATAGGTGCGCAAGAGATCGACGAGAAGACGGCGCCGCTCTCCGGGGATGTTCCAGTAGCTGTCGTACTCGCCGGGGTGCGACGTAAAGAGCGGGTGGTGGCCGAAGACAACGGTGTGGGCCGACCCACGACGCTGGGCGGAAGCCAGTTCACGTTCGAGGCGGCCCAACTCGGCGTCCCACAGCTCCGTGACTCGATCGGGATGGTCCCAGACAACCGTGTTGCAGACGAGGAACGTGACGTCCTTGTGCTCAAACACATAGTTGTCCGGACCAAACCGTCTGCGGTAGGCCTCGAGACTCTGTGCCGTGGGGACGACCGTGTCGAAGGCGGCGTCGTGGTTGCCCGGCACCCAGTACATCGTCGTCGGAGGCTCGAGCCCTCCGACGATGCGACGGACGGCCTCGTGCTGGGTCTCGTCACGCGGCTCGTCCACCATGTCACCGCCCATCACCACGAAATCTGGGGACAGCCGGTTGGCCGCCTCGATGGCCTGTTCCAGGCGGTCAGCGTCCCACTCGAAGCCATCGGCGGCAGGAGCAGCGCGCACCGCCATCCCGCGGTCGGCGTACGAAGCGACATCGGCCTCCGTCAACCCCGAGAACGTGGCGAAACAACCCAGCTGGCAATCTGCCATGAAGAGGAAAGAGAACGGCTCGAAGCTACTCACCCTGTGACCGCGTAGGTGCGGAGATAGGCCCTTCGCATCTCCGGATCGGCAATGAGGGATGCCATCTCGGCAAACGCGTCCGCCGCCGCATCGCGGAATTCGATCGCCGCCTCCTCGCGACCTGCGGCGCTCAGGATCGATGCACCGTAGGTCCCGAGATCGGCGATATCGGGGAGGAGCGACATCGCCTTGGCGTCCTCGAGGCCACGCTGAATCAGGTCGGCTACAGCATCGGTGTTGTCTTCAGTCGACGCGACCATGGCAGACAGAAGGCCCAGACGAGGTTTCAGGTACTGCAGTCCCTGGTCCGCGATGAGCTGCGTCACCTCGTTCAGTTGCCCCTTCGCGGTTTCGATGTGGCCACGGTCGAGGGCGACGCTCGCAGAACACATCAGAAGCTCGGGCTCGGCAATCAGCGTCGAGGGTGACTCGTACCCGTGGGATCTGGCCACGCACTCACTCGCCTCATCCACCCGGCGAGCCGCAAGGGCCTGGTGGGCGAGCAGAGCGAGGCTGATCGGTGCGAACCACTGGCCGCCCGAAAGATCGAACTGCTCTCGCGCTCGCTCGGCCAACGCGGCCGCCTCGGCGTCGCCGGGCCCGAACACCGCCCTGCGAGCCGTCGCGGTCATTGCTGCACCGGCGGCGGTCATTCCCGTCTGGCCGAACGCTCCGCCGAAGCCGACGAGGCTGGAGGCGTGCTCGAGAACCTCCTCCCAGCGGCCCAGCTGGATGGCAATGAAAGCGGCCGTCCAGCGCACATAGGGTTCGTCGAACACGGCGCCGATCGTGAAGAGTTCTTCGGCCGCCCAGCGCGCCTTCTCCATCCCGTCGACCACCTTGCCATTGCGCATCGCGACGAACGCCTGCGTGTTGCCGACCGTCACTGCGACGTGTAGCCGGTCGCCGTCGGCGCGGCTCTGTCGCTCCGCCTCTGCGCTGGCCTCGCCTGCTTCGTCGTACCGGCCGAGGAGCATCAGGGTATTGGCGTGGTGTGACAGCCCGAAGTTCTTGTGGAACGGCGAGTGGACGGCCTCACCGATTCGGGCAGCATCCTCCAGATGGGCCGCCGCGGTCTCCAGCTTTCCCTGACCGGTATTGACGACGCAGTACACGACGTGGAACTCGGCGATGCCGGCCTGATCGCCGACGGACTCGCCGATCGCCCTAGCGGTGAGCAGATCCTCTTCAGCCCCCGCCAGGTCGCCCATCATGATCGTCTTGGTCATCGCCTTCTTGTTGAGCGCCGACACCTGGATCGGGGGAAGGTCCCGGTCGCGGCCGAACTCGAGCATCTCGTCGTACACGGTCAGCGCCTCCGCAACTTCGCCCCCGAACGCCAACGCCTGCCCGAGCCCTTCGTACGCCCTCCCGGCAAGAGTCGCGTCGTCTCCGACATCGAAGAACTCCAACGCCGTTCGATAGTGAGCGGCGGCGGGGCCCACGGCGAACGCACCGAGTTCGAGATCCCCGGCAGCGACCAGATACGGGAAAGCGGCGGACCGCTCTTCGGCGAGGGAGAAGTGATGGGCGAGATCGGTGACTCGATCGGGTTGACGTTCTTCCAGCAGCTTCCCGACGAGCCCGTGCAGATCGCGGCGTACCCCGCTGAGAAGAGCGCCGTAGGCCGTGTCCCTCGTCAATGCGTGCTTGAACGCGAATTCCTGATCGCGCCCACCGGACTCGACGATCAGTTCGCGCCGTTGCAGATCACGCACGACTTCCTCGAGGTCCACACCGCCGTCCGTTACAGCCGCCAGCGTCTGATAGTCGAACTCGCGCCCGAGGACCGCTGCTGTTTGCAGCACGCGTTTGGCATCGGCGGGGAGTTGATCAAGTCGCGTTGTGAGCACCGCGGCCAGGCTGTCCGGCACGTCGAGCGTCTCGACGTCGCGCGTCGATATGAACCCCGTCTCTCCTCGCACGATCACGCCCTGGTCGAGCAGGGATCGAATGACCTCCTCGACGAAGAACGGATTGCCCTCGGCCTTGTCGAGGATGAGGCTTCTCACCTTCATGCTCAGCCCTTCGACTTCGAGCAGATTGGCGATCAACTCACGCGAGGCATCACCGCTCAGCCGCGAGAGCGGCACCTGGACGTATCGATGCGGGCAGTCCCTCCCGGCAGTCTCGTGCACGGCCCAGGACGGCTCGTCTCGCCGCGGCCGGAACAGCAAGAGCAAGAGCAGTGGCACCCGATCCGGCACTGCCAGCAAAGCATTGACGACATCGATGCTCGTCGGGTCGGCCCAATGCAAATCCTCCATCACGAGGACGGTCGGCTGCGCCTCAGCGAGACCACCGACAAACGCGCCGATCGCCGCCACCGTGCGGGACTTCAGGATTGGAGGATCGAGGTAGCTGAGCAGATCGAGGTCCTCACCCTCCGGCTCGACCCCCATCAGCTTGGCGAGGTAGACCGCATGGGGAGCGCCTTCAGGGCCGAGGAGGTCCGTCGCCTGCCCGTTGGTGGACTGGTAGCGCTCCTCGGGCGCAAGGGCCTCGATTCCACAGACCGAGGTGAGCAGGCCGATGAACGGTCCGTACGGTCGGGTCACGTCGTAAGAGAACGCGCGGCCCTCGAGCCAGCGGAGGTCCGCCGCGGCTGGAGAATCTCTCAGCTCGGAGGCAAGGCGGGTCTTACCCAACCCGGCCTCTCCCATGATCGATACGATGCGGCCGCGACCCTGCGCAACTTCCGCGACCACCTCCTCGAGCGTCGCCCGCTCCGTGTCACGACCGACGAGCGGGCTCTCTATTCCTTCGAGGCCGCGCACGCGCCCACGCCGCTGTTTCCGACCGACAACCTCGAAGGCGTCGACCGGCTCTTGCTTTCCTTTGACTTCGACCGGCCCGACGCTGGTCGTCTCGAACATCGGGGCGATCAACCGATGCGTCGCCTCGGCAATGCGGATGGTGTTGGGATCGGCCGTCTGTTCCATCCGCGCCGCCAGGTTGGCTGCGTCACCGAGGGCGGCATATTCACTGAAGAGGTCGGACCCGACGTCGCCGACGATGACGAGGCCGGTGTTGATGCCGATCCGAATCCCGAACTCGATGCCATGTTGTGCCAAGAGCTCCACGGCCAGTTCTCGTGACGCCTCTCGGATGTCGATGGCTGCGAGCACGGCTCGCTCCGGATCGTCCTCGTGAGCGATCGGCGCACCAAAGTAGGCGAGGATGGCGTCACCAAGGAGACGGGCGACCGTGCCCTCGTAGCGCTCGACCGGGGCAATGAAGCGATCGAACGCCCGATGCATGAGCGAGGACCAGGCCTCCGGATCGAGAACCTCCGCCGCGGCCGTTGAGCCCTGCACGTCGCAGAAGAGCATCGTGATCGTCCTGCGCTCGCCGCGGCTCGATGCCAGCGAGGCCACCGTTGCTTGGATCTCCTCAGCGACCTCACGCGCCGGCCTTCCGGGCGCATCGTCGGTGGCGCCGGCCTCGATCTCGAATCCACAGCTGAAGCAGAACCGGGCCGCGGTGGGGAGCTCCGTACCGCATTGGGGACAGGGCTGTTGGAACGAGTGACCGCAATTCAGGCAAAACCGAGCCCCCGACGGGTTCTCGGTCTCACAATCCGGGCAGATCAAGTCGGCATCCCTCCATCGCTCGCGCCACGAGCCTACCGACGGGGGGTGACCGTGCGCCTCGAGAAGGGAGTTGCTACTTGACCCGCACGCCTCGCCAGAAAGCAACCCGGTCCTTGATATCGGCTGCGGCTGGGGAAGGGTCCTGGTAATACCAGGCGGCGCCGCGATTGCTCTTGCCGTCGACCACGACGTCGTAATAGGAAGCCGTGCCCTTCCACGGGCATCGCGACGTCGCGGGACTCTGGGCGAAATACTCCTCGTTCAAGGACTCTGGAGGGAAGTAGTGATTCCCCTCGACGACGATCGTGTTGTCGCTCTCCGCCAACACGGCGCCGTTCCACATTGCCTTCGGCATCTAACCTCCTGGTCTACTCCAGGCAGCAACACCGAAACCGCACCTGCGCATTCCCACCATTGGCGCATTCCACCAATGGGCTACACGAGCCGCAGCATCGGCTCTCGTCTGGCACGGATCTCGGCGGTGAAGGTCTCACCGCGGTCGGTGTCGACCACGACCTCCTCTATGGCCACCACCGGCTTGGAACGACGGGCCACCTCGCCCGTCGGCATCCCGCTCGCCCAGCCCTGGACGCCGCCCTCCTCGAGTCGATCGACGTTGAACATCGAGAAAGCGATCGAAGCATCGGCCGACGCCGCCAACAGCTCCGACAGCCAGCCGAACAACAGGTCGGAGAGGTCGTTGCCGGGAGCCACGATCGGCCGCGAGTACCTTGGAGCAATGTCCTCGAGCGCAAAGCAGAGGTCGAACACCGCATATGCCGATCGTTCAAAGAGGTCTGCCTCCGTGTCTGCGGAGACGACGACCGTCACAGCACCCACGGCAGGAGGCGATAGGGGACGCGAGATCGGTACTCGCGATAGGTCGGATATCTCTCGATCAGCAGCTCTTCTTCTCGCCCCACCTTGGCGGCGAAGAACACCACGAAAGCGAGCGAGATGAGCAGGGCCCAGGGTCGCAGCGTGAGGAGCCCGATCCCGACGGTCAGCAGGATGACCGATGTGTACATCGGGTGGCGCACATATCGGTAGGGCCCCGATTCGATCAACGGACCCTTCGCGGTCGGTGCGGGGTAGGGCGTCAGGTGTCGCCCAACGAGAACGATCGCCCACAGCCCGATCGCCAATCCGGCCGCACCGGTCACGACACCAACGATCTGGGCCAGACCGAGGCCGACGCCTTGGCCCACCGCAGTTGTCGACACCAGCGCTACCACGTACAACGCGCCGAGCACCACCTGGGCGACCACCCACCATCCACCACGCTCGGTGAAGTTGTCCACGCGACCAAACTACCTACCCTCGGGTCGAATCCTCTCCTCGCGGTTCCTCGCCGTGCGGATGCGGGCGGGCAGATCGACCCCACGGGTCCACACTTGATACCTACGCTATCATATTATCTAGGAACAAGGTAGACCAGTTCGAGGTTGAACACGACAATGGATATCAACAACTTCACGCAACGATCGCAACAGGCCATCCTCAGCGCACGCGACCTGGCAACGTCGCGCAACAACCAGTATGTCGAGCCCGAGCACCTGCTCGCCGGCTTGCTGGCGCAGACGGACGGGCTCATCTACCCGATTCTCGCCAAGCTCGGTATCCATGTCACCGCGGTACGCGGTCCCCTCGACCAAGCTCTCGATGCCATCCCGACCGTGTACGGCGGCAGCGAGGTCGCGTTCGCACCGGCAACGATCGAGATCCTCGACACCGCCGACGAGGAGCGGAAGCGGCTCGACGATGCCTATGTGTCCATCGAGCACATCCTGATCGCTCTTGCCGAGTCGACGACCAAGACCGGTGCGTTGCTCCGCGATGCCGGCCTCACCAAGGACCGCATCCTGGAGACCCTCACCGACGTCCGCGGGGCACAGGGAGTCACCTCGCAGAACCCCGAAGACACGTTCGCCCCACTCGAGAAGTACGGACGCGATCTCACCGAACTGGCGCGAGAGGGCAAGCTCGACCCTGTGATCGGCCGCGACGAGGAGATCCGCCGTGTTATTCAGGTGCTCTCTCGTCGCACCAAGAACAACCCTGTGCTCATCGGCGAGCCCGGTGTCGGCAAGACTGCAATCGCCGAGGGCTTGGCGCAGCGGATCGTCGACGGCGACATTCCCGAAGGCCTCAAGAACAAGCGACTGATCGCGCTGGACATGGGGGCCATGGTTGCAGGCGCCAAGTACCGCGGCGAGTTCGAGGAGCGCCTCAAGGCCGTCCTCGACGAGATCAAGGCGGCAGAGGGACGCATCATCACATTCATCGACGAGATGCACACCATCGTCAGTGCCGGCGCCGCCGAGGGATCGATGGATGCCTCGAACATGCTGAAGCCGATGCTCGCTCGAGGCGAGCTGCGGATGATCGGCGCCACCACGCTCGACGAGTTTCGCAAGTATGTGGAGAAGGACCCGGCACTGGAGCGCCGCTTCCAGGCGGTTCTCGTGGACGCCCCGTCGGTGGAAGACGCCATCGGCATCCTCCGCGGGCTCAAGGAGCGCTACGAGGTGCACCACGGTGTCCGGATCACGGACGCGGCGCTGGTGGCCGCGGCCGTGCTGTCGGACCGCTACATCACCGCTCGGCAACTCCCGGACAAGGCGATCGACCTCATCGACGAGGCGGCTTCGCGTCTGCGCATCGAGATCGACTCGATGCCGGAGGAGATCGACGAGCTCGAACGGCGCAGACGCCAGCTCGAAATCGAGCGACAGGCTCTGCAGAAGGAGAGCGATGCGGCGTCGGCAGATCGACTCGCCGCGATCGAGGAGGAACTGGCCAACCTCGGCGAGCGCCTCGACGTTCTCACCGCTCATTGGCAGTTGGAGAAGGACGCCATCGCCGCCATCCGCAGCACCAAGCAATCCACCGAGGACGTCCGCGCCGAGGCCGAGCGAGCCGAACGCGAAGGCGATCTGCAGGAGGCCGCCGAGCTCCGTTACGGCAGACTCCCAGAGCTCGAGCAGAGCCTGCAGTCCCAGCAGGCCGAGCTCAAAGAACTCCAGTCGGACGTGAAGATGCTCACCGAAGAGGTCGACGAGGAGCACATCGCCGAGGTGGTGAGCAAGTGGACCGGCATCCCCGTCGCCAAGCTCATGGAAGGCGAGGTCGACAAGCTCATCCACCTCGAGAAGCAGCTCCACGAACGCGTGGTCGGACAAGACGCTCCCGTCGGTGCCGTCTCCAACGCGATCAGGCGTTCGCGCGCCGGGCTCTCCGACCCGAACCGGCCCATCGGGTCGTTCCTCTTTCTCGGTCCCACCGGTGTTGGCAAGACCGAGCTGGCCCGCGCACTCGCCGAGTTTCTCTTCGACGATGAGCGCGCCATGGTCCGCATCGACATGTCGGAATACATGGAGAAGCATTCCGTGAGCCGGTTGATCGGGGCTCCCCCCGGATACGTCGGTTACGACGAAGGCGGCCAGCTCACCGAGGCCGTTCGCAGGCGTCCGTACTCGGTGATCCTGCTCGACGAGGTGGAAAAGGCGCATCCCGACGTGTTCAACACGCTTCTGCAGCTCCTCGATGACGGCCGGCTGACGGATGGCCAGGGCCGCACCGTCGACTTCACCAACACCGTGCTCATCATGACATCGAACCTGGGGAGCGAGTTCATCGATCCCGACCTGCCCGACGAGACCATCTCCGAGCGGGTGATGAACGTGGTACGCGGCCACTTCCGTCCTGAGTTCCTGAACCGGGTCGACGACATCATCGTCTTCGAGCGACTCACGAAAGGCGATCTGCGCCAGATCGTCGAGATCCAGTTCGAGTCGCTGCGGCAACGGTTGCAGGACCGCCGCATCGATCTGGACCTGACGGACAAAGCCATCGACTGGCTCACCGAGAACGGGTACGACCCCAACTACGGGGCACGGCCGCTCAAGCGGTTGCTCCAGACGGCCGTTGCCGATCCTCTGGCACTCAAGGTGCTGGAAGGCCGGTTCCGCGAAGGCGACACGGTGATCGTCGATGCCGACGACGAAGGCCTCACCTTCATCGCTTGACGCCCTAGCCTCGCCGCCACATGGTCGGGATCCGTCTTGTCTCAACGCTCGCCGTCGTCGCGCTGATCGGCTCCGCATGCACGGCTGGGGACGCTGCGGAGCCGGCGCCTACCAGTACCTTCGCCCCGCTGCTCACCCAGGGGGGCGCTGCGCCCCAGACGGCAGCCCAGCCGACGACGCCGTCGACGACCGAGCCGCCTCCCGCGAAGGAGACGACGACGTCGACCACGCTTCCCGCCAACGAGTGTGTTCCCGAGCCGGTGGCAGGGTTCGACGACGCCGGGTTCTTCACCCAGGGGTGCACCGTGCTCGGCATCGATATCGTTGCGTCCTCCGAGGTCGCCCCCGAGGCACTCATCGCCGCGGCGGAACGCATCCACGGCATGCTGGTGGGACGGCTCGATTACGCGGCCTACGTAGCGTCGAGCGGCATCACCGCAGCAGTGATCGGAGCCGATGAGCGGATCACGGACCTGCCTCCTTTCCAAGATCTCTATGAGCAATACCCCGGCACCGACTGGCGTCGGGCCGGCAGGTCGTTCACCGCTACGGACCTCGTTCCGTGGTTTGCCGGTGCCGAAGAGAACCTCTCGTGCACCACAGAGGATCGGTACGAAGGTGAGGACATGTTGCTTCGCGACTTGGCGCGGACCGTGCGCGACTATCCGATGCGAGCCCTCGATGCCAGCACGGACTCCGCGATCGAGTCTGTCTACGGGCGGGCGATCGCGGCGGGCTTGTGGCGGGACACGCTTGCCGAGAACAACTCAGACACCTACTGGATGGAGGGCGTCCAGTCCTGGTTCGACGGAAACCGTGAGGCCGATCCTCCCGACACCGCCCACAATCACGTCGATACGCGTCGCGAGTTGGCCGAATACGATCCAGCGCTGGCCGACCTCATTCGGGTCGTGCTGGGCGACGGCGGGTTCCGCGCCCCCTGCGGCTGATCGAGCCAGGCTCGGGATGGGTTCAGGGTGTCGGCGAGCGCTCGATGATCACGTGGCGATAGCCGAGACCATGCAGGAATTCTGCGATCGTGGTCTCGGCGTTCTCTTGTGCCGTCTCCAACAGCCCGTTCTCGACGGCCTGGCTCTCGAGGAGTGATTCGGCTTCCCGCCGCGCTTCGGTCTCCAACTCGTAGTCGCCCTTGGTGAGAAGGCCGGTATCCCTGTCGATGACCTCGGTCGCCTCGGAATCGAGGTAGGCATACAGCACCTCTGCGGGCGGCAGCTTCACCAGCACGGTGCCGTTCTCGGCATCGACGACGAAGGACTCTGGGTCGAGATCGGCCAGGTCGACGCCGGCGCCGATCCGGGCAACGGCGAACATGTAGAGACGATCGCCGCGAGCCCAATTCAGCCAGCCGAAGTCCTCGCCCCTTTCCATGGTCGTGTATTCGATCATCTCGACGGTGGTGAGCTCGGAGAGGTCCTGGATGCTCTCCACCACGGTTGGGCCGACTTCGGAGAATTCCTCACCTGTGATGAAGCTCGGCAAGTCGATTCGAAACACAGACAGTGCCGCGAAGACCACTCCGGCGAGCAGGACACCAACGAGTACTGCGATTCCGGCTCGCGTGGTTGCCGCGATGGAAGCAGCGGGATTGGCCATGGGCGCTCCAAGGAAGATCGTGATGCCGCGCGCAGACTATCGAGGACCACCTATAGCCGAGATAAAGCCGGTCGGTGTTTGACTTCATCGACAATCCATGATATCTATGTATCCAAGATATCTGGCAAGGTGCGATATTCTCGTTGGAACCTGCATCTCGAGGTAGCAGTGGATCACAGCTCACAACTGCTGAAAGGCGTGCTGGACATGTGCTTGTTGGCACTCATCTCCGAAGAGCCGAGCTACGGCTACGAGATGGCCGACAAGCTGGAAGGCCGCGGACTCCACCTCATCAGCGAAGGATCCATCTACCCCACGCTCAGTCGTCTACAGAAGGCCGGTCTCATCGAGGGTTACCTCGTCGAGACTGACGGCAGTGGGCCCCCCCGCAAGTACTACCGCATCGCTGGGGAAGGGGAGCAGCAACTCGCGACCTGGGCGGACGAGTGGGACCGGCTCAGTACGGGCGTGAAGACCGTGTTGAATGGGGGCGAACGTGGCTGACCGAACCATCGATCAGATTCTCTCCGACTGCGAGCGCTGGTGGGCCAGCACTGGGGTCCCGGCCCCGGCTGTGGCCGAGATGAGCGGCGAGTTGCGATCTCACCTCGTCGAAGCAGCGCAGGAGGGCAAGTCGCCCCAAGCCGTCGTCGGGTCTGATCTCGCCGCCTTCGCCGAGGAGTGGGCGGCCGAGTACCGCCCCCCGCTTCCGGTGAGCGCCCCAGCGACCAAGACCGCACCATCCACACACACGGACGCGAGGTGGCTGTGGCTGACGATCGGCGTGATCGCAGCAGCGTTCCTCATCATCGTGATCGTCGTCCCAAAGGAGGAACCCGTGGACGCAAGCTACTGGCAATGGATCTGGGTCGGGGCGGCCGTCGTCCTCGCCATCGGAGAGCTACTCACCGCAGGGTTCTTCCTGCTGCCGTTCGCGGTCGGCGCGGCCGCCGCCGCCATCCTTGCCTTCCTCGGCGTCGACCCGGTCGTGCAGCTCCTCGTCTTCACCGTGGTCTCGATCGTCTTCCTCGCCGCGCTGCAGCGCTTCGCCAAGCGAGAGGACGAAGCGGAACGCCATGCCGTGGGCGCCGTCCGTTACGCCGGAAAGACGGCGCTCGTCTTCGAGCCGGTCAATCGGCTGACCGGGTCGGGGATGGTCCGCATGGAAACCGAGGAGTGGCGCGCCACCACGGACCTCGAGACCACGATCCCGAGCGGTGTCGAGGTGCGGATTCTCGAGGTCCGCGGCACCCGACTCGTGGTCGAGCCGATCGCTCCACAGAACACCACCAACTGAATTCATCTACGAAGGAGGAACAGCCATGGCAGCAGCATCTATCGTCGTCGCGCTCTTCATCTTGTTGCTCATCGTCTACGTGGCGATGGCCATCAAGATCGTGCAGCAGTACCAGCAGGGTCTCGTCGAGCGTTTCGGCCGGTACACGAGGACCATCGATCCGGGATTCCACATGATCGTCCCGTTCATCGAGAAGGTGCAACGGGTCGACATGCGGGAACAGGTCGTGGACGTGCCCCCGCAAGAGGTGATCACGAAGGACAACGTCGTGGTGACTGTCGACGCCGTCGTCTACTACCAGGCGACGGATCCTGTGAAGCTGAAGTACAACGTCGCCAACTTCATCCTGGCAGCAACGAAGCTGGCCCAGACGAACCTGCGAAACGTCGTCGGCGATATGGACCTCGATTCCGCATTGACATCCCGCGAGATCATCAATACCGAGCTGAGAACCATTCTCGACGAGGCGACCGATGTCTGGGGGACACGTGTCGTCCGCGTCGAGATCCAGCGGATCGATCCGCCGGGGGACGTGACCCAGGCCATGCACCGCCAGATGAAGGCGGAGCGCGAGCGTCGAGCCATCGTCACCGAGGCAGAGGGCGAGAAGCGATCCCAGATCCTCAAGGCCGAGGGTGTCCGCGAGTCGCGGATCCTCGAGGCGCAGGGTCAGGCAGAGGCCATCAAGGAGGTCGCCGAGGCCGAGCGCTTCCAGAAGGAGACGGTGGCCGAAGGCGAAGGCCGTGCCATCGAGCGCGTGTTCGGCGCGATCCACCAGGGAGATCCGACACCTGACCTCATCGCGATCAAATACCTCGACGCCCTCCAGGGGATCGCCGACGGAAAGGCGACGAAGATCTTCCTACCGCTCGAGACGAGCGGCGTGCTCGGCAGCCTCGGTGCCATCGCCGAGATCTTCCAGGAAAACGCCACCTGACCCCAACGCGCGTGCCTAAAGGACCGCTCAGTTGACCTTTAGGCACGCGCGACGGGCTCGGCCTTGGGTGAGGGTGCGATCCAGGTGCTCCTACCGACGTAGGTCCGCTTCTCACCGCGACGCTGGAAGTAGTACAGCATCGCCGCCCCGATGAGCATGGCTCCGAGGGACACCCAGCCGTTGCGGCTCACGCCGAGGAGGCGGAATGTGGTGTCCGTCCGCAGCAGCTCCATCACGAAGCGGATGAAGCCGTAGAGAATCAGGTAGAGGGGGAAGGATGATCCCTTCGCCAGCTTCCCTTTGCGCTCGAGGATGAGGATGATCGGCACGAGGATGAGGGCGTTCCAGATCGCCTCATACAGGAACGTGGGGTGGAACGTTTCGAACGCCGAGTAGGCCTCGGGTCGATTGGCAGGCGCGATCTCCAGGCCCCAGGGCAGGTCCGTCGGCGTACCGAAGAGCTCCTGGTTGAAGTAGTTGCCGAAGCGGCCGATCGCCTGTGCCAGGGGAATACCAATCGCCGTTGCATCGCCGAAGGCGAGCAAATCCCCACCCCACCGATGCACGAGGAAAACCACGGTGAGTGCGCCGAAGAAGATGCCGCCGTAGAGGGCGAGCCCACCCTCCCAGATGAAAAGCATCGCCCACGGTCGGCCGGTGAAGCGCCCGGTGTGGGTGCTCACGTAGGCGAGCCGGGCGCCGATGAAGCCAATGACGACGGCCCAGATGGAGATCCTCTCCAACAACGAACCGTTCCCACCGAAGTGCTCGTAGCGCTTCTTCGATACCACCACCGCGACGATCACGCCGATAGCGATGAGGATCCCGTAGAAGTGGATCGTCAGCGGGCCTATATCGATCGTGTTCGTCGACGGAGAGGGGATCGAAGCAAGGAACAGAGTCATGAGCGGTCGGCGAATTCTTTGTATGCCTCCCAGGCACGGGGGCCGTACACCGTGCCGGGACCACCGGTCATCAGGATGACGACCCCGATGGTCTCGGCGACCTGTTCTGGCGTGGCGCCCTTGCGGGCGGCGCCCGCGGCGTGAGCGGCGATGCAGCCGTCGCACTCGTCGGCAATGCTGATCCCGAGAGCAATCAGCTCCTTCGTCACTTCGTCGAGCGCACCCCTTCCGAGGGCAGCTTTGTGCATCTGGCTGAACCCGTTGTACACGTCGGGAATCTGTTTGCGCAGGTCCATGCCTGCCGTGCCGTCCGCCTTCCGCATGTCGTGATAGTGACCCATCGATGCCTCTCAGTACCTCTCAACGCCTTCCAGTGAGGGCTCAATGCTACGACGGAGCAGCGCATTCGCGGCCGGGGCTACGCTGCGCCGACCCCTGCCGATGGATGAGGACCCCATGAGCGATGCCAAAGACCGTGCCGCCGCCCGCTTCAACGACGTGGAAGCAGAGCTGCTGGAAATCTCGGAGTGGATGTACCACAACCCCGAGGAGGCGTACGAGGAGCATGTCACCTCGCGGCGTCTCACCGACTTTCTCGCCACCAGCGGTTTCGAGGTCGAGTACCCGGCCTATGGCCTCGACACTGCGTTTGCTGCGCGAGCCGGATCCGCCGGCCCCGAGGTGGTCATCTGCTGCGAGATGGACGCACTGCCGGACGTTGGCCAGGCATGTGGCCACAACATCATTGCCGCCGCCGCCGTGGGCGCCGGTGCTTCGCTGGCGCCTCTGGCGGACGAGCTCGGCATCAGGGTCACCGTCCTCGGCACTCCTGCAGAGGAACACTTCGGCGGCAAAGTCGACCTGATCGATGCCGGAGCGTTCGGGGGAGCCGCAGCGGCGATGATGATCCACCCCTCGTACGCCGACGTCATCGATCCCGAGGCCCTCGGTGTCATCCACGCCAACGTTGAGTTCTTCGGACATGAGGCGCATGCCGCATCGGCTCCGTGGCTCGGCACGAACGCCCTCGACGCCGCGGTGCAGGCCTACGTGAACGTTTCCAGCCTGCGCCAACAGATCCTGCCCACCGATCGGGTCCACGGAATCATCGTCGACGGCGGCGCCGCCCCCAACATCATCCCCGCCCACACCAAGATGGCCTGGTACATCAGGTCTGCCACCGACGAGCGGCTCGACGAGCTGTACGACAAGGTCGTCGCTTGCTTTGAGGCGGCGGCTATGGCCACCGGGTGCACCTTTCGCGTCCAGGACGAGGGCCACCGCTACATCGACCTGAGGAGTGATCGACTGCTCGTCGATCTCTATGCAGCCAACACCGCTGCGATCGATCGGCCCATGCCCAGGATGTCCGAACTCCCGACCAAGCAGGGCATGGGCTCCACCGACATGGGCAATGTCAGCCATGTGGTGCCGGCCATCCACCCGATGATCAGCATCAACTCATACCCGGCCATCAACCATCAGAAGGAGTTCGCCGCCCACACGATCACCCCAGACGGCAACAAGGCGATCCGCGACGGGGCATTGGCCATGGCAGGAACGATCATCGATCTCGCCGAAGGCGACCGCTGGAGCGAATTGGGCACGTGAATGGACGCTGAGACCTACCTCACACACGCCGGTGGGTACGACGCGGAGACCGGCGGTGTGGTTCCCTCGCTGCAGCCCGCCGTCACGTTCGCTCGCGGCGAAGACCACGAGCTGATCGGCGACTATCTCTACAGCAGATACGACAGTCCGATGTTCGACATGGTCGAGGAGGTCATGACGCACCTCGAGGGCGGCGCCGATGCCAAGGTGTTCGCCTCGGGGCTCGCCGGCGCAGCCGCCATCGTCGAACTCGTGCGTCCGGGCCAACAACTCGTCGCGCCGGCAGTGATGTACCACGGTGGTCAGGATTGGATGCGACGAGCAGCTGAACGTCGCGGGTTCACCCTCGACCTCTTCGACGCCTCGGACCCGACGGCGCTCGCCCGCGCAGTGAAGCCCGGGCGCACTTCGCTGGTGTGGATCGAGACCCCCGTGAACCCGACCTTCGATATCATCGATATCGCAGCCGCGGCGTCGGTCGCCCACGAGGCCGGAGCAATCCTCGCCGTCGATTCGACGGTGGCGCCTCCCGTCACCCAGTGCCCGCTCGAACACGGCGCCGACCTCGTGTTCCATTCCGCTACCAAATATCTCAACGGACACAGCGATGTCCTCGCCGGGGTGGTGGTGACCGGCGAGGACGATGATCGCTGGCAGGAGATCAGGGATGTGCGCCGGTTGTCCGGCGCGGTCCCGGGACCGTTCGCCGCCTGGCTCTTGATCCGCGGGTTGCGCACCCTGCACCTGCGCTATGCGCGCCAGTCCGAGAGCGCCATGACGATCGCCCGCCATCTCGAGGGTCATCCGGCCATCAGCCACGTGATGTACCCGGGGCTGGAGAGCCATCCATCGCACGACGTCGCCCGTCGTCAGATGACCAACGGGTTCGGCGGCATGCTGTCGATACGCGTTCGCGGCGGCCGGGAGCGGGCCGAACAGGCCGTGCGCGATGCCCGCGTCTGGACGAGGGCCACCTCGCTGGGGAGCATCGAGAGCTTCATCGAGCATCGGGCCACAGTGGAGGGTCCGCATTCGGTGGTTCCCGACGACCTGATCCGGCTTTCCACGGGAATCGAGAGCGTCGCCGACCTCATCGCCGACCTCACCACCGTTTTGGCGTAACTGGACACGAATATTCGTGTCCAGTTACGCCAAAACGGGGTCTTCTTAGAGGATCTGGCTGAGGAACAGCTTCGTGCGGTCGTGTTGTGGGTTGGTGAAGAAGTGCTCGGGGGTGCCGGCCTCGACGATCAGCCCGTAGTCCATGAACAACACCCGGTCGGCCACCTCTTTGGCAAAGCCCATCTCGTGGGTGACGACGATCATCGTCATGCCGGACATCGCCAGCTCCTTCATCACGTCGAGCACCTCTTTGATCATCTCCGGATCGAGCGCCGACGTGGGCTCATCGAAGAGCATGATCCTCGGCTTCATGGCGAGAGACCTGGCGATGGCGACGCGCTGCTGCTGACCTCCGGAGAGCTGGCCGGGGTACTTGTCCGCCTGCTCCGGGATCCCGACCCGCTCCAGCAGCTGCATCGCGGCTTCGTCGGCGTCCTTCTTCGGCAGCTTGCGCACCCACTGCGGGGCGAGCGTGATGTTGTCCAGAACCGTCAGATGCGGGAAGAGGTTGAACTGCTGGAACACCATCCCGACCTCAGAGCGGATCTTCTCGACGTTCTTGATGTCGTTCGTCAGCTCGGTGCCGTCGACGATGATCGTGCCCTCCTGGTGCGCCTCGAGGCGATTGATGCACCGGATGAACGTCGACTTCCCCGACCCTGACGGCCCGATGACCACCACGACCTCTCGTTCCTTGACGTTCGTGGTCACGCCCTTCAACGCTTGGAAGTCGCCGAACCACTTCTTCACGTTGTCGCAGATGATGATGTCGTCACCGAGGGTGATCTGAGCACGCTCGAGTTGGCCGTCTTCATTTGTCGTCATGTTGCTCCCAGTGGGTCACATCGGTCATCGCTCGCCGACGCCGAGCTTCTTCTCCAGCCGCTGCGAGAGGCGGCTGAACGTGAACGTGAACATCCAATAGACGACGGCCGCGAAGAGCAGGGTCTCTCGCAGCGCGCCGAGGAAGTTGAAAGGCTGGCTCTGCTGTGGGATCACGTTGCGGGCAATGAACAGGAAATCGAAAAGGCTCACGATCACCACGAGCGAAGTGTCCTTGAAGATCGCGATCACCTGGCCAACGAGCGCGGGGATCACAGCTCGCAACGCCTGCGGCAGGGTGATGAACACCGTCATCTGCGCCGTCGTCATGCCGAGTGCCTTCGAGGCCTCGTACTGGCCCTTGCCAATCGACTGCAACCCGCCTCGCACGTTCTCAGCGAGGTAGGCGGCAGAGAACATCGTCATCGCGATGATCACCACGATCACGCGACCGATCTCGACGCCGGGTGGGAGGGTGATGGGGAACATCAAGGTGGCAATGAGGAGCCAAGTGATGAGCGGCACGCCGCGCACCACCTCGATGAAGACGGTCGACATCATTCGAAAGATCGGCATCGTAGAGGTCCGACCGAGGGCAAGCAGCACCCCGATCGGGAAGGAGGCCGCAATCGCTGTCACGGCGAGAAGAATCGTCAGCGACAGGCCGCCGAGGAAGAATGCGGAGAGAACTGCCACGGTCGACGGCGCGGTGATGATCGCGAACAGGTACGCCGTGATGAGTGCCGTTGCCACCCAGACACCGAGGAACCGCCTGCGCCCGGCCCCCTCTCCGCCGAAGGTCGGAGCCGCCAGAGTAAACCCCGCCAGGCCCAACAGCAGGAAGCGAATGAGGAACGACATCGGGAATAAGAAGCTGATCAACGCCGCCACGAGCACCACGGCGCCGAGCACGCGACCGATCTCGCCCGTGCTCGGCGATGCTACGTAGTTGAGCAACAACGACCCGAGGACCGCAAAGACGAGCGCGACCGGAAGGTAGAAGGAGAGAACCTTCCCGTAGTCGATGTCCGGATCGCGGAGAATCACCAGAACGATCACAGGGAAAGACAGGATCCAACCTGCAACGACGAGGTTGTGGAGCAATTCTGCACTCATCCGATCCCGAGCGAACCGGACGAGGGCAAAGGCCAACACGCCGACCGCGACGATGATGGTCCACGGAATGGTGGTGGAGCTGGCGATCCCGCGCCAGACCGTGGTCTGTTCGGCTTGCGGGAAATCACCGGCGAGGGCAGGATCCGTGATGACCATCCCGTCGACGAGTTTCGCCGGCACGGGAAGGGGTAACACCCAGATGGCGACGAGGCCGAGCACGATCAGTCCGAGGGCAAGTCCGAGAACCGGGATCGTCTCTTGTCTGGCCGCCTCGCCACCCGCGATGCGCAGCACATAACCCCCTCCAGCCAGCACCGCTCCCACAACGATCCACACTAACGCCGTCGACAGGGTGAACGGACCGAGCACCCCGGCGAGAACGACGAGGGCACCGATGCCCAAGATGGTGCCGCCGACCGTCCGGCGCGAGGTGTTCCCTCCGACCCGCCAAGCAGCAAAGGTTGCGCCGATGAGAACGAGTGGAATGGCGACAGCGACCCACACCCGGGCGAACTGGGCCGGCGGATAGGCCTGGATCATCAACAGGCGCATATTGACCGTGATCGCCCCCCACTGGCGCTCCGGTGAGAACACAAAGCCCATCAGGCCGCGAATCACAAAGATCACCAGCAGCACGGCGAGGACACTCAGGATCCCGCTCCCGATCGTGGAGAACATGTTGTGCCGAAGCCATACGAGCGGTCCCTTCGGCGGCGGCTCCGGGGCGATCTCATCAATGGCTTCAACGACGGTGTAGTCGGTCATCTCAACGCTCCACGAGCATCATCTTGCGGTTGTAGTAGTTGACGATCGCCGAGATCGTCAGGCTCATCGTCAAGAAGAACACCATCCAGGTGACCACAACGGGAACGGTCTGACCGGTCTGGTTGATCATCGTGGTACCAACCAAGACGATGTCGGCAAAACCCACGGCAAGGCCGAGCGAGGTGTTCTTCGCCAGATTGAGGTACTGGTTACCCAGCGGCGGGAGGATGATCCGAAAGGCCTGCGGCAGGACGATGAGGCGCAGATACTGGCTCCGTCGCAGACCCACGGCTTGCGCTGCCTCGGTCTGACCCTTGGACACCGCCAGGATTCCGCCACGCACGATCTCGGCGATGAAGGCCGAGGTATATGCCGTCACTCCAACCCAGATCGAGAAGAACGGCACGGTCATCACGAGACCAGTATCGCCGTACTGCACGAAGTTACCTTGTTGGACAACGGTCGCCTTCTGCGGTACGAGGGGCTGACTATCGGGCGGATCGAAACTCCTCCCCATCCAGTCGAAGACGTTGGAGAGCCCCGTCTGGATCAACTCGGAGACCGACATCACCTCGCCGGTCGTGGTCAGGATCTCAAAGCCTCCGATCACAAAGGCCAGGATCGCGACCGCAATGCCGCTGAAGCCGGCGAAGATCACACGGAACCAGTCGTCGTCGGTCAGTTTGCCGAACCCGGCCGGCGTTCTCCGCGACTCGAAGAAGTTCCTGATCCACAACGCGGCCACGATGATGGCACCGACCGCCACCGCGATCGGGAACACGATCGGCGGCCAGGCCTCGATGAAGTCGGCGATGCCGTGGAACACCGGCGACAGGAAGGAGAGGATCGGCCAGGCGAACCAGCCGATGACGCCGAAGGCCCCCACGACGCCAAGCCACCAGGTGACGGCATACGCAGACTGGCCGGTGTCCTCTTGGACCCGGTGGCGCCACCTGGCGACATAACGGCCGACGATCATGCCGACGATGATGAAGGCCAACCACGGCCAGAATCCACCGTTCCACCGGATCCACGCGAAGCCAAAACCTTTGTTGGAGGCCTTGAACCAAAAGCTACCGATGTCATCCGTACCCAGCGACGGGAGGGTGACGGCGATGGCCGACCAGAGGAAGATCTGGACGAGCAGCGGAACGTTGCGAATCGTCTCGATGTAGACGGTGGCGAGTTTGTTGACGATCCAGTTGCGCGACAGGCGGGCAATCCCGATGATCGTACCCAAGATCGTGGCGGCGAAGATGCCAGAGATGGCAACCCGAAGGGTGTTGACCGCGCCGACCACCATGGCCCGGGACCCGTTGGCCGGCGTTGTGTCGATCCCTTCCCGAATGTTGACGCCGAAGGGGTTAGAGAGCCAGGCCCACCCGAAGTTGATGTTGTTCTGAGCCCAGTTCGAGGTCGCCTGGCTGCCCAGGAGCACGAACAGTCCGATGACTCCGGCCAGGACGACGAGCTGCGCCAACCACTTGAGGAACGTTCCGTTCCTCCACAGCGGAGTCTTCTCGTGCTGTCGTACCTCGACCGTCACAGCGGACTAGCCCTCCAGAACCTCACGCAGTCGACTTCAGCAACATCGCTCGGTGTGAACCTAGTCAAACAAGGAGTGGGGGCGCCAGTGGCGCCCCCACTCCATCAACTCGTTGAACGGTCCTGATCAGCGCGCCGGGGGTGCGTAGATCAGGCCTCCCTTGAACCACTGGTCATTGAAGGTGCCCTCACGGAACAACTTCAGCGGATCCAGGTTCCGCGAGTAGATCTCGGCGTAGTTCCCCGTCTGCTTGATCGCCTGGTAGAAGGCGTCGGCAGAGAGTCCCATGACGGTCTGGTGCTCGCCCTCACCGCCGAAGAGGCGGGTCAGCTCGGGCGTGTTGTTCATCGTGGAGTCGATGTTTGCAGACGTAACGTCATTCTCGTCGGCGATGAACGTGGCGTACACGAGCCAGTTGATGGCGTCCGCCCACTTCGAGTCGTTCTGGCGGTACATCGGGCCGAGGGGCTCCTTGGAGATCGGCGCCCGCGGGAAGATTACCCAGGCCTCGGCACCAGGGGTGCCCTGGGCGGTGTGCGAGCTCCTCTGACCGAACAGACCCGAACCGTCTGTGGTGACGATGTCACACGTCCCCGCGATGAACTTGTCCATGGCATCCGGGATGGTCTCCGTGGCCTCCAGCGTGATCGCGACCCCCGCAACCGCTGCACCCTCGCTGATGTTCTTCTCGGTCGTCGTTCCGACGTTGGTGCAGACAATCGCACCGTCGAGGGCCTCGAATCCCGAGTCGTCGTTCAGACTGGACAAACGCGCCGGATCACCCATCATCTGCTGACCGTCGTAGAACGTGGTCGGGCCGAAATCGCCACCAATCGTGGTGTCGCGGTCCTGGGTCCACGTCGTGTTGCGGAACAGCACGTCGACAGCGCCGCTGTTCAGCGCCTCGAAGCGCTGTGCAGCGGTCAGAGCGGTGAACTCCACCGCTGTGGCATCACCGAGGACCGCTGCGGCGAGGGACCGGCAGTAATCGGCGTCGAACCCGGTGGTCGAGCCATCGGGCTGCGTCTCGGAGAAGCCGATTGCCGTGCCGCTGACACCACAGTTCAGCTTGCCACGGGCAATGACCTCGTCCAATGTGCTTCCACTGGTCGTTGTCTGGCCGGTATCGCCGCCACCGCCTGACGCCGCGGTCGTCGTCGTCGTGTCGTCATCGGACGAATCGGAGCTACAGGCGGCTGCTACGAGCGCCAACACGGCGAACAGCAGCGCGAGTTTCTTGATCATCGAGATATTCCTCCTCCTGCGTTTCTCTGCTGAGAATGTTCATGAGTTACCCGGTGGACACCGGGAGTAGATGAAACCTAATGGTCTAGGGGGCCCCTTAGCAATCGAATTCTCCTCAACGGACCCGCCGTGCGACACGGACGACCGCGGAACCGACGGTCACCGCCACGTATAGAAGAAGGGATGCACTGCTCGTGAGGCATCCCTCCTCGACGAGGACCTGGTCCTCGATGGTCTCATCGAGACGATGGGCAAGGACACGATGTTCGTCCTGCTTCGTGTCCACGCGGAGCGAGCCAACGGTCATCACAGCCATGATGCCACCGCTTGTCGAGAATCCTGCGTCAGACGCCCTGGACGTGGACGAACACGCGTCGCTCCCGCGCCTGATCGAGCTCGCCGTAGAGCACGCGTTGCCACTGGCCGAGCAACAATTCACCATCGACGATCGGAACCGTCGCCGAGGCGTTGCCGATGAGGAGCTGACGGACGTGGGCATGACCGTTGAGGAACTCGTCCTCCTGGAGGTTCTCGGTGCGCACATCGTGGTCATCGTGCTCGTAGTAATCATCGACCGGGACCAGCCGATCGATGATCCGCCGGTAGTCGTTGAGGAATCCCGTCTCGGACTCGTTGATGACGATCGTCGTGGTGGTGTGCGGGGTGTAGATCGTCACCTGGCCGTGCTTGACCTGGGACCGCACCACGACATCGCGAACGAACTCGGTGATGTCCCAGAACTCCTCGGCCGCAGCCGTCTGAAAATGCAGCGCCTCGGTGCGCAGACCTGTCGATGCGGCGAGGAGCACGGGGTCGCCGGCGACGGTCTTGGTGCCTTTGCGGATCTGTGTTTGTTCGTCCACTGTGCGGTCCATTCGAAGCTCGGGGAACCCTAGACGTGGCGGTGGGTTACCCACCACCGTTTGCGGGCGGCGGTACACTTCCGATCCCCCGAGACGAAGAGAACATCGCGCGTGTCTAAAGGTCAACTGAGGCGTCCATTAGGCACGTGCGTTGAGGTGGGAACATGCCGGCGACGGTGATTCTCGGCGCCCAGTGGGGTGATGAGGGCAAGGGCAAGATCACCGATCTCATGTCCGAACACGCCGACGTCGTCGTCCGCTACCAGGGAGGAAACAACGCAGGGCACACCGTCGTCGTCGGTGGTGAGCGCTATGCCCTCAGCCTCGTTCCCTCGGGTGTTCTCTACGAACAAGTGACGCCGGTGATCGGCAACGGATGCGTCGTGGATCCGGCGGTGTTGATCGAGGAGATGGACATGCTTGCCGGGCGGGGCATCGACCCCTCCCGACTCAAGCTCAGCGGCAACGCGCACCTCATCATGCCCTACCACCGCAAGCTCGACGCCGTCATGGAGCGCTACCTCGGAAAGCAGCAGATCGGGACCACGAAGCGCGGGATCGGGCCCGCCTACATGGACAAGTTCTCCCGGTTCGGTATCCGGGTCCAGGATCTCTTCGACCCCAAGATCTTCACCGAGAAGCTCGAGATCGCTCTCAAGGACAAGAACAAGCAACTCGTGAAGGTCTACAACCAGCTCGAGATGGATGGCGCCGAGATCATCGACGAGTACCTCGGGTTTGCCGATCGCCTTCTCGATCACGTCGACGACACCTCATTGTTCATCTGGGAATCACTGCGGGACGACAAGCGGGTGCTGTTCGAGGGGGGCCAGGGAACTCTGCTCGATATCGACCACGGCACCTATCCGTTCGTGACGTCGTCGAATCCGACAGCCGGGGGTGCGCTGACTGGGTCCGGGATCGGCCCCCGGATGATCGACAACGTGATCGGCGTGACCAAGGCCTATATCTCCCGCGTCGGTACCGGCCCGTTCCCGACCGAACTCCACGACGAGGTCGGCGACAAGATGATCGAGATCGGAGGCGAGTTCGGCACGGTCACCGGGCGCCGCAGGCGTTGTGGCTGGCTGGACATCGTGGCGCTGCGCTACGCGGCCCGTGTGAACGGCCTCACAGAGATCGCGCTCACCAAACTCGACGTTCTCTCCGCCTTCGAGCAGGTGAGTATCGCCACCGCGTATGACTCCCTCGGCGAACGCTTCTCCGAGTTCCCCAGGCAGCAGCGGGTCTTGTACAAATGCGTGCCCGTCTACGAGGAGATGAAGGGCTGGTCGAGCGACATCTCGTCGGTGCAGAAGTACGGGGACCTCCCCGAGGCGGCACGGCGCTACGTGGAGCGGATCGAAGAACTCGTCGAGGTACCCATTACCAGCGTCGGGATCGGCCCCGCGCGCGACGCCACGCTGTCCCGCGCATGAAGGTTCTCCTGCTGGGGGGAGGGGGTCGCGAGCACGCCCTCGGCTGGAAGCTGGCACAGAGCGATCGGCTGACTGAGCTCATCAGCGCCCCCGGCAATCCAGGGCTGGCGGACGTCGGCTCTGTGGTCCCGACGCTCGACCCGGCGGACGTCGAGGCGGTCGCCGCCTTCGCCGCGGCCAACTCCATCGACCTGGTCGTGGTCGGGCCCGAGGCTCCGCTCGCCGCAGGCGTGGTCGATGCGCTCGAGGCCAAGGACATCGCGGTGTTCGGACCGACAAGGGCGGGAGCCCGGCTCGAGTCCTCCAAGAGCTTCGCCAAGGACATCATGGTCCGCGCCGGTGTACCGACCGCCGAAGCCCACACGTTCACCGATGTCGAGTCCGCCGCAGATCATCTGGCATCCGTGGATGGTCCGTTGGTCGTGAAGGCCGACGGTCTCGCCGCAGGCAAGGGCGTGCTCGTCACGGAAGACCTCATCGCGGCGCAAGCCTGGGCTCGGCTGTGCCTCGAGGGCCACTTCGGCGCAGCTGGCTCCACGGTGGTCGTCGAGGAATACCTGGATGGCACCGAAGTCTCGGTGTTCGCCCTCTGCGACGGCGACCGCGCGGTGTCGCTCCACCCTGCCCGAGACTACAAGCGGCTCCGCGACGGCGATGAGGGGCCGAACACGGGCGGGATGGGCTGCTTCTCCCCCGTCCGCGAGCTGCCGGCCGACCTCGTGCAACGCACCATCGAGATCGCCATCGACCCCGTGCTCGCCACCCTCGCCTCCGAGGGGATCCGCTATCGCGGGTTTCTCTATGCCGGGCTCATGCTCACCGACGACGGGATCAAGGTCTTGGAATTCAACTGCCGAATGGGCGATCCCGAGACCCAGGTGCTCATGCCGAGACTCGACGAGGATCTGCTCTCGTTGCTCGCCGACCCGCTCCCGCATCGGGACCTTCGGTGGTCGGAGACGGCGGCCGTCGATGTCGTGCTCGCTTCCGCTGGATATCCGGAATCGCCTCGGATCGGTCATCCGATCGGCGGGCTGGAGACCCTCGAGCAGGTCGACGACGTCCTCGTCTTCCACGCCGGGACGCGCATCACGAGGGACTACTTGATGACGAGTGGCGGGCGCGTCCTCAATATCGTCGGTCTCGGTGAAGGTGTCGAGGCGGCGCGGGCGGCCGCCTATGAGGGTGTGCAGCACGTGTACTTCGACGGGATGCAATACAGAAGGGATATCGCAGGATGAGAGTCGCGATCCTCATGGGCAGCGAGAAGGACCTGTCAAAGATGCAACCGGCCGCAGACGTTCTCTTCGAGTTCGGCGTCGAACACGATGTCCACGTGATGTCGGCCCACCGGACGCCGGAGAAGGTCGCTGCGTTCGCCTCTGCGGCTCGAGCCAACGGCTACGGCGTTCTCATCTGTGGTGCAGGCAAGGCGGCTCATCTGGCCGGTGCCGTTGCTGCGCACTCCACGCTCCCGGTAATCGGCGTCCCGATCGCTGCCGGACAGATGGGTGGCGTGGACGCCCTGTATTCGACCGTGCAGATGCCGACGGGTATCCCGGTGGCGACGGTCGCCATCGACTCCGCCGCCAACGCCGCCTACCTCGCCGTCGCCATGCTCTCGATCGACGACGATGGACTGGCGTCGAAGCTCGCGGCTTATCGGGAGGGTCTGGCGCGATGATCGAGCGCTACTCGCTCCCCGAGATGACGGCGATCTGGAGTGAGGAGCACAAGCTCGACGTCTGGAAGGAGGTCGAAACCCTGGTCGCCGAGGCATGGAGCGACATCGGCGTTGCCCCGTCCGGGGCTGCAAAGGCACTGCGGGCGGCACCTCGCGTCGATGTTGCCGTCTGGAAAGCACGCGAGGAGGTCACCAGCCATGACGTAGCCGCGTTCGTAGACGTTCTCTCTGAGTCGGTGGGGGAAGGCTCCGAATGGGTGCATTACGGGCTGACGTCGTCCGACGTGCTCGACACCGCCCTCGGGGTACTGCTCCGCGAAGCCGGCGAGTTGCTGCTCCGCCGGTTGACCGATCTCTATTCCGTGGTGAAGCGTCGGGCCCTCCAACACCGCGACACGCCAATGGTGGGGCGCACCCACGGCATCTGGGCGGAACCGACCTCGTTCGGGCTCAAGCTCGCAGGATGGGCGTTCGAGCTGTACCGCGACGTCCGGAGGCTCGATGAGGCCACGCGCTCGGTGGCGTACGGGAAGATCTCTGGGGCGGTCGGCACCTACGCGCACACCCCTCCGACTATCGAGGCCTACGTAATGGATCGCCTCGGCCTCAATGCGGACCCGGCGTCCACCCAGGTGGTTCCCAGGGACCGTCACGCCAACTTCCTGTCGACGCTGGCGCTGGTCGGCTCGTCCTTGGAGCGGTTCGCCACTGAGATTCGCAATCTGCAGCGCTCCGAGGTCGGTGAGGTGCGCGAGGCGTTCGGGTCAGGTCAGAAGGGCTCGTCTTCGATGCCCCACAAGCGCAACCCGATCGCTGCGGAGAATCTGACGGGTGTGTCACGACTCCTCCGTGGCTATGCCTCGGCGGGTCTGGAGAACGTCGCCCTCTGGCACGAACGCGACATCTCCCACTCCTCTGTGGAACGGGTGGCGCTGCCCGACGCCACCATCCTCCTCGACTACGCACTGGTGCGCATGACGAAGCTCGTCGACAACCTCGTCGTCGACGCCGAGCGCATGCGCCAGAACCTCGAAGCCACTCGGGGCCTCGTCTTCTCCCAGGCCGTCCTCCTCGACCTCGTGGATGCCGGACACATCCGCGACGAGGCCTACCGCATCGTGCAGAACGCCGCCATGAAGACGTGGGACGAGGACGGAACCCTTCTGCAGCACCTGGCCGACGACCCGGAGTGCGATCTGAGTGATGAGGAGCTCGCCCACTGCTTCTCGATCGATCGCTTCCTCGCCAACACCACCGTCATCTTCAACCGGTTAGAAGACACCGTTTTGGCGTAACTGGACACGAGTATTCGTGTCCAGTTACGCCAAAACGGGCCAAGGCGGAAGGAAGACTCGAGCCGTCTAACCTGCCGCCGCGTGGCGGCACTGCATCACATCGGGTCGGGAAAGGTCCGGGAGATCTACGAGGTCGACGACGACCGTCTGCTGATCGTCGCCTCCGATCGCATCTCGGCGTTCGATGTCGTCAACGAGGTCCCCATCCCCGACAAGGGACGGGTCCTCACCGGCCTCTCCATCTACTGGTTCGATCTCCTCGATACCCCGCACCATCTCTTGTCCACGGACCTCGATGACGTGCCCGGGATCACCGACGTCGAGCGCAAGGAGCATGCCGGCCGGTCGATGCTCGTTCGCAAGGCTGAGGTGATCCCGATGGAGTGCGTCGTACGCGGCTACCTCTACGGCTCGTCGTGGAAGGAGTACGAGGCCGGCGGCGGACCGACCACCGAGCATCTTCCGGACGGCCTCGAGATGGCGTCCCGCCTCGACGAGCCGACCTTCACCCCGGCCACCAAGGCCGCCGATGGCCACGACGAGAACCTCACCGAGGGCGAGGCGCGGGCGTTCGTGGGTGACGACCGGTACGAAGAGCTGCGGCGCCGCAGCATCGACCTCTACCTGCGAGGCGCCGACCACGCCGCGCAGCAAGGCATCATCCTGGCAGATACCAAGTTCGAGTTCGGCCTTGTCGATGGCGACATCATCCTCATCGATGAGGTGCTGACCCCCGACAGCTCGCGCTACTGGCCGGCCGATGCGTGGACACCGGGCAACGCGATGCCGTCTTACGACAAGCAGCCGGTCCGTGATTGGCTCGAGGCACAGGACTGGGACAAGACAGCACCCGCACCGCGGCTACCCGCCGAGGTGGTCGCCGCCACCAGGGACCGCTACGTCGATGCGTACGAGCTGATCACCGGGGAGCCCTTCGCCGACTATCTCGAACGAAACGGAGTGCGGTGATCTCGAAGACCCCCTCCGCCTCGCTGCGCTCGACACCTCCCCCTGAGGGGGAGGCAAGGGATGAGGGAGAGTCCCGGACGAAGGCCGGGGAGGGGGGTAGAAGATGAGGTACCGCGTCTTCATCACCCGCAAGGAAGGTCTTGCAGACCCGGAGGGAGCGACCACGGGCGCCGCCCTCCGAGACCTCGGCTTTGACGAGATTCACGGCGTCCACTTCGGCCGCATCATCACCCTGGACGTGGCCGACGGCACATCTTGGGGGCAGATCGAGGAAATGTGCCGAAAGCTGTTGGCGAACCCCGTGATCGAGGAATACACCATCGAGGAAGCCTGATGCGGGTTGCTGTGGTCGTGTTCCCCGGCACGAACTGCGAGCACGACGTTGTCCACGCGCTGTCTTTGCTCGGAGCGGATCCCGAGCTCGTGTGGCACCGCGATGAAGACCTCGCCGACGCAGCCGGTGTCATCCTGCCCGGAGGATTCGCCCACGGCGACTATCTACGCACCGGGGCCATCGCCCGCTTCTCCCCCGTGATGCAAGCCGTGGAGGACATGGCAGCCAAGGGACGGTCCGTTCTCGGTATCTGCAACGGCTTCCAGATCCTGTGCGAGGCGGGCCTGCTTCCCGGGGCGATGGTCGCCAACCGCGACCTCTCGTTCATCTGTCGCCCTGTGGATCTCGAGGTCACGTCGACAAAGAGCATCCTCACCGCGACTGCGACCGTCGGCGATCTGCTCCACATCCCGCTCAACTCCTACGAAGGGAACTTCATCGCCCCCCCGGCCGATGTGAAGGCTCTCGAGAGCGACCATCGGGTGGTGTTGCGGTATCACGGCGAGAACCCCAACGGCTCCACGAACGCCATCGCCGGGATCACCAACGAGCGGGGCAATGTCGCCGGTCTGATGCCGCATCCGGAACGGGCCACCGAACCCGTCCTCGGCTCGACCGACGGCAGGGTCCTGCTCGAATCATTCGTCGCATCGCTGGCGTCGGTTCCGGCATGAGCGACGCGCCGCTCTACCGCCGGCTCGGCCTGACCGACGATGAGTACGAAAGGGTTGTCGGGATCCTGGGCCGGCCGCCCAACGAAGCCGAACTGGCGATGTACTCGGTCATGTGGTCGGAACACTGCTCATACAAGTCCTCACGCGCCCATCTCGGCCGTTTCCGCCACGACCAGGAGTGGGTAGTCCTCGGCCCCGGCGAGAACGCCGGCGTCGTGGACCTCGGCGACGGCTGGCTGGCGGCGCTGCGCATCGAGAGCCACAACCACCCGTCGTACGTAGAGCCGTACCAGGGTGCCGCCACCGGCGTCGGAGGCATTCTGCGCGACATCTTCACCATGGGAGCGCGGCCGATCGCGCTGTGGGACACGCTGCGTTTCGGCCCGCTCGACCAGCCGCAGAACCGCTATCTGATGCAGGGCGTCGTCGGCGGCATCGCCGGTTACGGCAACGCCGTCGGCGTACCGACACTCGGGGGTGAGGTGGAGTTCGCCGACCGCTTCTCCAAGAACCCACTCGTCAATGTCATGGCGCTCGGGCTGATGCGCAAAGACCAGTTGGTGATGAAGGCGGCAGCGGGAGCAGGGAACGTGGCCATCCTCATCGGCGCGTCCACGGGTCGGGATGGCATCGGTGGCGCATCGATCTTGGCCTCGGCGTCGTTTGCCGAAGGCGACGAAGAGAAGCGGCCCTCGGTACAGGTCGGCGATCCGTTCGAGGAGAAGAAGCTCATCGAGGCCTGCCTCGATCTCTACGACCGCAGCCTGGTCGCGGCCATCCAGGACCTCGGGGCTGCCGGGATCTCTTGCGCAACGTCCGAGAGTGCCGCGGCCGGTGGAATGGGGATGGATGTCGACCTCGACGCGGTCCACCTTCGAGAGCCGGGTATGACGGCCGCAGAGATCCTGATGTCTGAATCCCAGGAACGGATGCTGGCGATCGTCACTCCGGAGAAAGCTGAGGAGGTGCTGCGCATCACGAAGAAGTGGGAGGTCGAGGCATCGATCATTGGCAAAGTCACCGCGTCTCCGGACCTCCGCGTTTTCCAGAGTGGCCAACTCGTGGCGGACCTTCCGGCGGCCTCGCTGTCGGATGATGCCCCCATATATCGGCGCCCCGCGGCGATGCCTAGCTACCAGGAAGCGCTGTGGGCGGACCTGCCGGACCTTCCGGAGTCCGTGGACATCGGCGATGCGCTGCGGCACCTCCTCGACGACCCGGCCCTCGGAGATCGGTCGTGGATCCACGAGCAGTACGACCACATGTTGTTCCTCAACACCGTCGTGGGTCCCGGGAACGATGGCTCGTTGCTACGGATCAAGGGAACGGAGAAGGGCCTGGCCGTGTCCACGGACGGCGACTCGCTGCGGTGCTACCTCGACCCGGAGCGCGGAGCGGAGAGGCTCGTGTTCGAGGCTGCGCTCAACGTCGCAGTGACGGGTGCCCGGCCGTACGCCGTCGTCGACAACCTCAACTTCGGGAACCCGGAGCAGCCGGCGGTCATGTGGCAGTTCACGGGAGTCGTTGAAGGATTGGCTTCGGCCTGCGAGGCCCTCAACGTCCCGGTGGTCGGCGGCAACGTGTCGTTCTACAACGCAACCGACGGCGTGGATATCTACCCGGCGCCGGTCGTCGGCATGCTCGGCTTCTGCGACCCGATGCCGCAGCGGCCGCCACGCCTCGACCGGGCGGCGGTGGGCATGGAGATCTGGCTGGTCGGACCGGAGGCAGGAACGGACTTCGCAGCATCTGCGTATTCCCGCATCGTGCTCGACCACATCGGCGGCCGACCGGAGGCCGCGGACGCGGTATCGGCACGGAGCGTCACCGAACATGCCGCTCGCTTGGCATATTCGGCTCCCGTGCTCCACGACATCTCCCAGGGCGGGTTGGCCGTCGCCATCGCCGAAATCTGCGTGAAGTCAGACGTCGGAGCCATGATCGATGTCGAAGACTGGCGGCTCCTGCTCGACGAATCACCGCACCGGGTCATCGCCGTCGTCCCCGAAGATTTCGACCTGGCCGTCGAGGATGCCCCTGTCCGCCGGATCGGCACCATCGGCGGGGGGTCGATCGACTTCGGTGCCCTCGGCTCGATCGACGTGACCGAGGCCCATCACATCTGGTACCACGCCCTCCGCCGCCGCCTCTCCCTTTTGGCGTAACTGGACACGAATATTCGTGTCCAGTTACGCCAAAAGCGTGTTCCTCAGCCGGTGACCGTGAACTCCGCCACCATGCCCTCCGTGAAGTGAGGTGGGCCGCCTGCGAACTCACCGGACTCGAGCGCCGGGATGGTCTCTGGCGTCGCACCCACGGGCACGAAGCAGACGAAGGCGTACTGGCCCAGCGTCAGATCGACGAAGGCCGCGCCGGTGTTGTTCTCATCGCCCGGCATGGCGAATGTTCCTCCGACGAACGAGGCCTTGGTCATCGCTTCTTCCTCGGGAAGCGCCAGGATCTCGGTGATGTTCATCGTCTCGCCATCGTTGACACGAAGCACCGCCAGCTCGTGTGCCTCGCCTCCACCATTGACGAACTGGATGGTCGTCGCGCCGTTCGGCAAGGTGTCCGGGACGTCGGCGAACTCGTGGTGGTCGGCGCTTCCGTTCGTCGGGTCCTGAGCCGTCACCGTGAGTGTCGGATAGCCGCACTCGTCGGTCATGTACTCGTCGACCGCGAAGTCTGCCGCCTTGAACTCATCACTGTCCATGGCTGAGAAGTCGCCGGTCTGCAGCACGGTTCGGGCCGCGGTCATGATGGTCGCGACGTCGCCGGCGACATCCTCGGGAGCCCCCGACTCGATGTCTGCCAGAAGATTCTCGATCGCCACTGGATCCGGTTCGTCCGCACTGAACATGGCCTCGGCAGCAACGAAACTGTCGCAGAACGCCTTGGTCTCCTCGCTCGTCCCCGCACACGCCGCGGCGACCAACGCCAACAGCACCGTGGCGACGCCAATCCTCGAATGAATCACACGCATCCCTGCCTCCTTCGTGTGGCTGCGCGTGCGGAACGTAATGCCGGGCCGTCAGGGCATCGTTACGAAAGAGAATCAACGAATCGGTAACGGTTTCGTGACGGTACGGCGAGACGATGTCGGTGACACGGCGCAAACGCAGGGAGGCGCAGCCATGATCGACATCAAGGAGACGGTCGTCATCGACCGAGGGATTCAGGCAGTCTGGGACTGGATCATGGATCCAACCAATCAGGCGAGCTGGCAAGGCAGCGTCCTCGAGGTGCGGTTCGAGCCTGCGGATGAGCCCGTCGGCCTCGGTACCCGCTACATCGAGACCCGCCAATTCCTGGGCAAGAGGTTCGAGACGATATTCGAGGTCATCGAGTTTGATGCCCCGCATCGGTCGGCGATCGACCTGGTATCGGGTCCCATCAACGGCCGTTCGTCATTCGAACTTCAGGAGCTCGGTGAGCGCACCGGCCTCACCCTGGGCGCCAGGGTCGACACCGGCACATTCTTCAAGGTGGCTGAACCGGCCCTCCGTAGCTACTTCAAGCGGGAGCTGAGCAGCTACATCCACGCCTTGAAGATGCTCGTGGAAGCCCCGGCAAAGGTCTGATCGGTGGGCCATACTCGGTGGGTGTCGAGAGGCACCCGCCGACCGACCCGGGAGAGCCACATGACGCAGGGCAGGCAAGGGGGGCGGATACAAGGTCGACCCGGAAGCGATCACCGCAGGATGGATCGAATTCATCACCGAAACCATGCAACCCCAAACCATCGGGATCTGGGTCAAGGAGGGGTCGTGAAGACGCACCATCTCCGGCAGACACTCGCCGTCGTCACGGCGACGGTGCTCGCATTGCTCGGGACGTCGTTGTTGTTGATCGCCAGCGTCGGATCACTCGAGGCAGACGCCATCGTCTTCGCCGTCGTGTCGGTGGTCATCGTGCTCGCTGCTGCGGGTTTCGTCTTGCGCTCACCGAGCAACGCCGTCACATGGGTCCTGTATATGGCCGTTGCGTTCCTCACGACCGGGTTCGCCGCACTCATGGTTTTCGAGGCCCTGGCGGCCGCGGACAACAATGCCGCACGAGTCGCCTTCCTACTCTCCTTCACGGGATGGTGGCCGGTCATCGTCATGCTCGGCGTGGCCTTCCCTCTCCTTTTTCCAACCGGGAGAATCCTCACCTCGCGGTGGCGGTGGGTCGCCTGGCTGGCATCGTTGAGCATCGCCGCCCTTGCTCTCCAGCACGCCTATGCAGGTCTCACGATGCCGCTGAGCGAGATGGCGTCCTGTGATGGCTGCGAAGGACAGGGAACGATTCTCGACTCTCTTGCTTCGGTGGGGCAGGCCGGGATCGTCGTATCGGTCGTCGGTGCCGTGATTTCTCTGGGGGTACGTTGGCAAAGAGCTCGCGGGTCCGAACGCCAGCAAATCAAGTGGCTCCTCTTCGCCTTCTCGATCCTGGCCATTGGTGTGGTTCTCGAGATAACCGCAGAATCCACGTTGTCACTGGCACTACTCGTCGTTGGACTCCTGTTTCTCCCGGTCTCGATCGTCATCGCGATCACCCGGTACCACCTCTACGACATCGACAGGATCGTCTCCCGCACGGTCACCTACACCGTCGTCATCGGACTGCTGGCGCTGGTGTTCGGGGCTGCGGTGTGGGCGGTCACCCAAATTCTCCCCGCCACCGACAATGACCTCGTCATCGTCGCGGCCACTCTCGGCGCCGCTGCTCTGTTCCACCCGCTGCGCATCCGCATCCAGCGCCTCGTCGATCGGCGTTTCAACCGCTCCCGCTACGACGCGCAACTCGTCGCGGAGAAGTTCACCGCCCGCATCCGTGACGAGGTCGACCCGGAGAAGATCAGCGACGGCTGGATCGATGTCGTCACCGAAACCATGCAACCCCAGGCCATCGGTGTCTGGGTCAAGGATCCCGAGCGGGTCAGGTCACCAAGGTGACGACGAACGCGTAGATGGCGGCGAGGCTCGTCATCGCGGCCACGGTGGTGACGGTGTAGAAGCGCATCTGGTCCCGGAGGTCGTCGCGGACGAGATGGAAACGGTCCTCGACCACCTCGAACCGATGGTCGATCTGCTCAAGCCGACGACCGAGCCGTGACGACAGCTGAGCGATGTCGTCTCTGGTGGCCAAGGCGCCACCTGGTTCGGACGGCAGATAGGTCATCAACGTCTCGGCGGGTTCAGTGCCGAGCACCTCCTGAGGCGATTATACAAAGCGCCGAGACGCGGCTTGGGACTGGAAATCGATCACTCCTCTCGATGCGTCTCACCGCCGCTTCAGCGAGCATGGCGCGTTGCCGTGACAGATTCTGTTTCTGTGGACGATCCGCGAGACTGAAGCCCGTGGACGACCTCTTCTTCCTTCCGGCGACCGAGCAACGGCGCCTCCTCGTCGAGAAGCGACTGTCCGCGACCGAACTGCTCGACTCCCACCTGAGCCAGATCGACCTCTGGAACAGAGGGGTCAATGCCATCGTCACCCTCACACCGGAACGGGCCCGAGCCGCAGCGGAGGCGGCCGACGCGGCACTCCACGGCGGTGCCGAGCCAGGAATCCTCCACGGCCTGCCCGTCGCGCACAAGGACCTCCACGAGACCGCCGGCATCCGCACCACATGGGGCTCTCCCATCTATGCCGACCACGTCCCCAACCGGACGTCACTCATCGTGGAACGGATGTGGCAAGCGGGCTCGGTTCCTCTTGGCAAGACCAACACCCCCGAGTTCGGCGCCGGGTCCCAGACCTTCAACCCGGTGTTCGGCGCCACCCGCAATCCCTACGACCCGTCCAAGACCTCAGGAGGTTCCTCCGGCGGTGCCGCGGCCGCCCTCGCCACCGGAATGGTCGCTCTCGCCGACGGCTCCGACTACGGGGCTTCGCTGCGCAACCCGGCTTCATTCTGCAATGTCGTCGGGTTTCGTCCGACACCCGGCCGGGTTCCCATCTGGCCCAACCCCTTGCCGTGGTGGTCGGGCTCCGTCCAGGGCCCCATGGCTCGTACGGTCGATGACATCGCGCTGTTCATGGCCGCCATCGCCGGTCCGGACAACAGGATCCCCATTTCGATCCAGGATTCAGGTTCGATCTTCTCGCCACCTGTCGACAGGCACGTCGCCGGCGGTCGCATTGCCTGGAGCCCCGACGTCGGCGGACTCCCGGTGGACCCAAGGGTGACGACGGTGCTCGAGAAACAACGAAACACGTTCGAAGGTCTCGGCTGCCGTATCGAGAACGATGAACCCGACCTCGACGGCTTCGAGGAGGCATTCATGACATGGCGTTACTGGCGGTTCGCCACGCTGATGGGTGACCTACTCCGGGAACACCGTGCAGACCTCAAGCCCGAGATCGTGTGGAACATCGAGAGGGGGCTCGAACTGTCGGCGGAAGAGCTCGGACGTGCAGACGTGCTGCGGGGCGCGCTCTTCGAGCGAGCGGCCGTGTTCTTCAATCGATACGACTATGTGGTGTGCCCGGTGAGTCAGGTGCCGCCGTTCGATGTGACCGACGAATGGGTGGGCGAAATCAATGGCGAACCGATGGAGCACTACCTGGCGTGGCTGCGGTCGTGCTACGCCTTCAGCGTCATCGAGTCGCCCGCGATCTCGGTGCCTGCCGGATTCACCGACGATGGACTCCCGGTGGGGATCCAGATCGTCGGCAGGAGAGGAGACGATCTGGGGGTGCTCCGGATGGCCCGCGCCTTCGAGGAGGCCAGCGAATTCGGCACAGTGCGGCCGGACGATCTCAGGAAACCCCCCTCCCCGGCCGCCGGTAGCGGCGCCTCAGCGCCGCGCCCATGAAGGCCGGGACTCCCCTCTAGAGGGGGGAGCAACAAGAGGTAGGAACACAGAAGCCGGGGAAAGCGGTTTACCTTCCGTGACGATGGAAGAAGCCACCTCGACGGTTTGCTACCGACACCCGGATCGGCCGACCAGGCTCTCCTGCAGCGAGTGCGGCAGGCCGATCTGCGTCGAGTGCAGCCACGACGCGCCGGTCGGACAGAAGTGTCCGGAGTGTGCGGCGCCACAGGGCCGCCACCGTGTGATCCATGCGCGGAGAAACATCATCGATCGGCCCAGCTTCCAGACGGCGCCGGTGACGATGACGCTCGTCGTACTGAACGTCGTCATCTTCTTCGTCGGCTTCCTCAGCGCCGACATCGACCAGGAACTCATCGAGCGTTTCGCTCTCGCCAACTGGCTGGTCACGGCCGGCGAGTGGTGGCGGATCGGCACGGCAGCATTCCTCCACGGCTCGATCATGCACATCGCCTTCAACATGTACGCCCTCTACATCTTCGGCCCCCGCCTCGAACAACAGGTGGGGTCCCCCGCCTTTGTCTCCATGTACGTGGCGGCAGCGGCGGTCGGGGGTGCGACGTCCTACGTCCTCGGGCCCGAGCAGCAGGTGTCGATCGGAGCCTCCGGAGCGATCTTCGGCCTGTTCGGAGCCTGGCTCTTCGTCGCCTGGCGGATGCGAAACACCGCAGGCGGACGCAGCATGTTCAACCAACTGTTCGTGCTGCTCGCCATCAACGCCGCACTCCCCTTGTTCATCCCCGGCATCGACTGGCGGGCTCACCTGGGCGGACTCGTGGCCGGCATCGCCATCGCCTTCCTGTGGTCCAAGCTGGCGGTGGGCAAGCCCAACGCGGTCGCCATCCGCACCTCCGTCGGCCTGGCGATGACCGCGGCGGCCATCCTCACCGTCCTGCTGTTGTAGCTGCCCTTCCGAGCGCCCGCGGCGGCCTACACTCCCGCGACGTGCTGGAGCACCGCATCGACGACCCCGCGCTGGACCGGCCAGGTGAAGCCTGCGGTGTCTTCGGCTACCTGGGTGAACCGGGAGCCGACGCCGCCAGGCTGACGTATTTCGGCCTCTTCGCCCTGCAACATCGTGGACAAGAAAGCGCCGGCATCGCCGTCTCCGATGGCGACACGATGACCGTATACAAGGACCTCGGTCTCGTGGCCCAGGTCTTCGACGAGCGGACGCTGGCCGGCCTTCCCGGCCGCATCGCCGTCGGGCACAACCGCTATTCGACCACCGGGTCCTCCATCTGGGAGAACTCGCAGCCCGTGTTCCGCCAGGTCGGCGCCAACGGCATCGCCCTCGCCCATAACGGCAATCTGACCAACACCGCGACCCTCGCCGAGACCGTCGGCCCCGTCTCCGCAACTACCGATTCGGAGCTGATGACCGCAGCCATCGTCGAGGCCCTACACACGACGGAGGGCGACATCGGTCCCGCGGTTGCCTCCGCCCTCTCGCGATGCGAGGGGGCATTCTCCATCGTGGTGATGGACCGCAACCACCTCATCGGAGCACGCGATCCCCATGGATTCCGACCGCTTTCGATCGGCCGCACCGCCGACGGGTGGGTGCTTGCTTCCGAATCCGCGGCCCTGGACATCGTGGGAGCCCGCTTCGTCCGCGATGTCGAACCTGGCGAGGTCGTCGTCATCGACGGCAACGGCCCCACCTCGCTCTTCCCGTATGCGGAGACCAAATCCAGCCTGTGCCTCTTCGAGTTCGTGTACTTCGCCAGACCGGACTCCAACCTGTTCGGCCGCAACATCCACGGCGCCCGTTTTCGGATGGGCCACGCCCTGGCGATCCAGGCACCGGTCGAAGCAGACGTCGTGGTGCCGGTACCCGAGTCTGGGATCCCTGCTGCACAGGGTTTCGCCGAAGCATCGGGCATTCCATACTCCGACGGTCTCGTGAAGAACCGCTACGTGGGGAGAACCTTCATCGAGCCTGCCCAATCGATGCGCGACCGAGGAATCCGGATGAAGCTGAACCCCATGCCGCACGCGGTCGGCGGCAAGCGAGTCGTCCTCGTCGACGATTCCATCGTGCGTGGTTCCACGACCCGCCAGCTCGTCCAGATGATGCGTGATGCCGGGGCCACCGAGGTGCACCTGCGTGTCTCGTCCCCTCCCTATCGATGGCCGTGCTTTTACGGGATGGACACAGGTGATCGATCGACCCTCATCGCCGCCGACCGGTCCGAGGCCGAGATCGGAGAGTTCCTCGGCGTCGACTCGCTCGTCTACCTCACGCTCGATCGCCTCCTCGAGGCCACCGACGCACCGGTCGACGGGTTCTGCACGGCGTGCCTCTCAGGCGACTACCCGACCGAGGTTCCCATCGACGACTCGAAGTACGTGCTGGAGGGCTCGTGATGTACAAGGAGGCAGGCGTCGATCTCGACACCGCCGAACAGCTCGTCGACCGCATCTCGTGGCGCGTCACCTCCACCTGGACCGACGAGGTCGTCGGCCAATTCGGCGGTTTCGCGGCGGGGATTCACATCCCGGCCGGCTTCGAAGACCCGGTTCTCATGATGTCGACCGATGGTGTCGGTACCAAGGCCGAGCTGGCGCGGTACACCGGTCTGATCGAGGGCCTGGGGTACGACCTCGTGGCGATGGTCGCCGACGACCTCGCAGCAGCGGGGGCGCAGACCATCGCCATGACCGATTACGTTGCCATCGGCCACCTCGACCTCGACACCGTCGAGACCCTGATTGAGTCGATCACGGACGCCTGCTCGGAGTCGGACATCGCGCTCATCGGCGGCGAGACGGCTGAGCATCCCGGCGTGATGGACAACGACCAATTCGACCTGTCGGCAACGGCGCTCGGGGTCGTGGAGATGGCCGAGGCAGTGGACGGTTCTGCCATCGAGGCCGGCGACATCATCGTCGGCGTTGTCTCGCCGAACCTGCGTAGCAACGGATTCTCTCTCGTTCGATCCCTCGTCGTGGATCGGGTCAACCTGAACGAGCGGTTCCCCGGCGAGGACCGGAGCGTCGCCGAGGTGCTGATGGAGCCTTCGGTGATCTACTCACCTGCCGTGCTCAACGCCCTCTACCGGGCCGAACCGCACGGACTGGCGCATATCACCGGAGGAGGTTTGCCGGGCAACGTGATCCGCATCCTCCCCGAAGGGACCCGGGCCATCCTCGAATCGTCCCGGTGGACCGTCCCGCCGGTGTTCCGTCTCATCCAGAACCTGGGTCAGATCGGCCCGGCGGAGATGTATCGCACCTTCAACATGGGCATCGGCTTCGTGGTCATCGGGGCCGAGAGTGATGTCGACCCGCTCATCAAGGGCTTCGAGTCGTATGACCACGAGGCAGTTGCGATCGGCCGCGTCGTCGAGGGCGACAAGGGCGTCGAGATCCACTGAGACTGCGCGTCGCTATTCCCCGCACCCGAGGCCGCCATTGATGGACTCCACGAGGTCACCCGGGAGCGGGCCCGACAGGAAGCCGTAGAGCTGGGACATCCCGAATGCGTCCGCCCTCCAGAAGGTGTCGAACTCGTCGTCGACCACCTCGAGCGACCCCGCGTAGGCCGAATCGAGATCCGCCCTCGAGGAGCCGATGAAGATATTCGCCGCGGTGCCGAGACCGATCGCCGGTGCCAGATTCGACGCGTAGTAGTACGAAAAGAAGTGCTCCACGTCCTGGGCCGCGAAATCCGTCCCGGCTCTCGTGAACAGAGCGACGAGCGAACCCCAATGGACGCCGCGTACGGCCGGCAGGGGACAAGTCCCGTAGATCGAAAAGGAGTCGATCCATCCCGAGTCTTCGGTCGGGGCACCGAGCGACGACGTGACGTAGGCGATGGTCTCGTCGGGCGAGGCCCCGAAGTCGACGCCGCCAAACCCATTCGGTGAAAGCACTACGCCTGGGGGCAGGGTTGTGGTCGTGGTCGAGGACGTCGTCGATGTCGATGTCGATGTTGTGGATGATGTCGTCGTCGGTGATGCCGTCGTCGTCGAACTCAATGTTGTCGACATCGTGGAACTCGACGTGGTCGTGGACGAAGAAGAGGTGGTCGAGGCCTCAGTGGAGGACGGCAGAGAAGACGAGGCCGCGGCCGCCGTTCCCTCATCGTTCCCCGCAAGGGTGACGATGATGGCAAGGAGGGCAATGCCGATGACCCCGCCAACAGCGATGATCGCCCATAGCTGGCTGCGATTCATGACGACGCCAACCTAATCCCACGCACCCACTGCCACCTGGATCTGCCTGATTGAGGCCGGCTTGGTCACGCCTCCGCCTGTTTCTCGGAACGCCGGGTCGATGCGAGGATTGCTTTGGCCACAAAGAGGACGATGAGCGCGACCCCCGCGACTGGCAGCACGAAGGCAGCCGCGACGATCATGAAGCCGATCGTGCCGAGCAGCACGGCTCCCGCCTGCTCGAGGGCATCCTGGATGATCCCGACCTCAGTGGGGTCGGTGGGAGTCAACGGAGTCGCCCCCGGAACCTCGGTGAGCCCAACAGTGAGGGTCGACAACGAAGTGCGGTCCTCCAGATAGCGCAGCCGACCTTCGATCGACTCGATGTTGAGCAGCACCTCCTGCATCCGACCCTGGATCGTGACGAGATCGTTGATCGTCGTCGCCTCGGCAAGCAGCCGCTCATAGAACTGCTCCTGGTCACGCCAATAGCGGAGACGCCCTTCGAGATCCACGAACTCCTCGGTCACGTCCTGGCTGGAGAGGTTGACGCCGAGCCGCTCCCCCATGCCATCGAGTCGCCCGAGCGCCTCTTCGAACCGGTCCTCCGGGATCCGCAGTGTGTACCACCCGGTCATGTACTTGACGTCGTCCGCCTCCTCGAGACGGGTCTGTCCCTGAGCGATGTACCCGCCGAGATCGGCCGCAAGCGTGCGTAGCTGGGCGGCGGAGGTGTCGAAGGTGCCCGGCTCGATCCTGATGTCGACCCGGCCGTCGCGGATGATTCGTGGCTCGTACCGCACCGGATCGGCGCTGATCACAGCGACGCTGGATTCGTCGATCTCGCCGCCACCGAGCGTCCCCTTGGACGCCTCGGCCGCTCTTGCGACCTCGATCGACTCGTTTTCTTCCACGAAGTCTTCCGACTCGCCCGTCGCGGCGTCATCCGATCCGCTGCAGGCAGCGAGAACGAGGACGCCCACCCCCAGGGCGATGAAGATTCGAACGCGGCCTTTGCGTGACTCGAGGAACTCCCACATGGCTCTCTCCTTTTCGTCCGGCCTTCCTGCCGGTCTGGCCTGCCTGGCGGTGAGACGGTGCGCACCGGCCGTCTGGTTCCATCGCTACGGTGCGCGCTATGGATGAACAGCCCGTCGTTGCCATCCTCGCCGGGGGCGCCGCCACCCGGATGGGACGCGACAAGGCCCGTGTCGTGCTCGGCGACAAGGCCTTGATCGACCATGTCCGCGACGCCGCCACGGCTGCCGGACTCCCCGTGCTGGTGGTGGGGCCGGATGGCATCCCCGACCTCCGCCCACCTCATTCGGGACCCCTGGCCGGGATCGAGGCGGCGCTCATCCAGACCGGGGGTCCGGTCGTCGCGGTCGCGGTCGACCAGCCGTGGGTACTGCCGCAGACCATCGGGGGACTGGCATCGATGCAGGGCGACGCGGCCGTGCCGCGAGACGGTCGACTTCAGGTGACGTGTGCCCTCTACCGACCCGCCTGTCTCACCACCATCAAGCACGTATTGGATGAGGGACCCGCATCCGTGACACGCGCCCTCGACGAGATGGGCGTCGTCGAGGTGGAACCGACATCGTGGCAGGCTTGGGGGGAAGACGGTCGCTCCTGGTTCAGTGTCGACGCGCCCCAGGACCTCACCGTCGGGACCGAGCGCTTCGGCCTGCCCGGCACCGGTACGATGAAGCCGTGAGCGAGCGCACCATCGAGGATGTCGTCACGGTGGAACGTGACGGCTCAGTCGCGGTCGTCTGGCTCGATCGCCCAGACGCTCGCAACGCCATGGCCCCCGAATTCTGGCTCGGCTTTCCGGGCGTCATCGACGTCCTGGACACCAACGACGAGGTGCGCGTTATCGTCGTCGCGTCGAAGGCGGATGATGCCTTCACTGTCGGGCTGGATCTCAAGGCATTTGGCCCGGCCTTGATGTCCGGTTCGCTCGATCCGAACGTCACGCCACCGTCACCAGTGGCTGCCAGGAAGAGCACCTACTCGCTCATCAAGAAGATGCAGCAAGCGTTCAGTGCGCTCGCCGATTCGCCCAAGCCGGTGATTGCGGCCGTGAACGGCTGGTGCATCGGCGCCGGCATCGAGCTCATCACCGCCTGCGACATCCGCTATGCAGCCGAGGACGCCGTGTTCTCCGTCCGAGAGGCGAAGCTGGCAATCGTTGCCGACACCGGGACACTGCAGCGGCTGCCCAGGATCGTCGAGCCGGGACGCGCCGCCGAGCTCATCTACACCGGCAGGGACTTCGACGCCGCCGAGGCCCTCGAGATCGGCCTGGTCTCCAGAGTGCTGACGAGCCACGACGCTGTGGTCGAGGCGGCCGTCGACACCGCACAGCAGATCGCAGCCAACTCTCCCCTGGCGGTGCAGGGCGCCAAACACATTCTCCGTAAGGGTGACACGCTCTCCATCGAGGAGCAGCTCGATCATGTCGCCCTTTGGGGTGCAGCATTCGTCAACTCGGCGGACCTGAAGGAGGCAATCACTGCCTTCATGGAGAAGCGCCCACCGGAGTTCACCGGGAACTGAGGACGCACCGTCCGTTACGCTGGTCTCGTCATGCAGACTCCGATGACAGCGAGACGCCACCTCTTCGCGGCTCCATGAGCGGCACTGATCTGCCGCACCGTCCGTCCGTACTCAGGAGAACATCATGACTGAGCTCGTAGAACGCTTCCGCGACGTCATCGCACCCGTCATTGCATACGACACCGACATCGAGGTCGTGAGTGGGCGGGGCAGCCGCGTCACCGACTCATCGGGTCGCGAGTATCTCGATTTTTCCACCGGCATCGCCACCCTGAACCTCGGCCACAACCACCCCGATGTCGTCGCCGCCGCCAAAGAGCAGCTCGATCGGCTGTGGCATGCCGGTGGCACATACCTCTACGAATCGAAGATCCTCGCCGCCGAGAAGATCATCGAGGTCGCACCGGAGAGTGTCGAGCAGATCTTCTTCATGAACTCCGGGGCGGAGGCCGTAGAAGGCGCCGTCAAGCTCGCGCGTAAGACGACCGGGCGCCAGGGCGTCATCGTGTTTCGGGGTGGCTTCCACGGACGCACGATGGGGGCGGTCACCTACACGACCTCGAAGGCGAAGTACCGCCAGGGCTACCACCCGCTCGTGCCTTCCGTGTTCGTCACGCCGTTTCCGCATCCCTATCGGTGGGGAATGTCACAGGAAGAGGCCGACCGCCTCGCACTCGACGAATTGGATCGCAAGTTCAAACACGAGGTGACGCCGGGCGAGATCGCTGCTTTCCTCATCGAGCCGATGCAGGGCGAGGGCGGCTATTACCCGGCGAGCCCCGCATTTCTGGAGCGTATCCGCGAGATCGCCGACAAGAACGGGATCCTGTTCATCGCGGACGAGGTGCAGTCGGGATTCGGCCGCACCGGGGAGTGGTTCGCATCCCAGGTTCTCGGCGTCGAGCCAGACATCCTCGTGATGGGCAAGGCGATCGCCAACGGTCTCCCGCTGTCGGCCGTTGGTGCATCGAAGGAGATCTTTTCGGCCTGGGGGCCCGGATCGCACGGAACCACCTTCGGTGGCAACCCGGTGGCGTGTGCAGCCTGTGCGGCGACAGTCAATGCGCTCGTCGAGGTGATCCCGGGAGTGCCTGCCCGCTCCGATCACACCTTCGCCAGGTTCCGCGCCCTGGCCGAAGACCACGGAACGATCGGTGACGTCCGCGGTATGGGCCTGCTCGTCGGCGTCGAACTCGTCGGCGACGATCGCGACCCTGATCCTGCCGCATTCACCGCCGTTGCCGGGTACGCCCTCGACCACGGATTGTTCATCCTCCCGTGCGGGCCCGACGGCAACATCATCCGCTTCATCCCGCCGCTCAACGTAGAAATCGACGACCTCGACGCGGCCATCGACATCATCGACGCCGGTCTCACCGCCTACGAGGAGTAGCAGACCCATTTTGGCGTAACTGGACACGAATATCCGTGTCCAGTTACGCCAAAACGGGTCTTCGGTCTTTTTCAGCCCTCTTTGAGGACGCCGCGGAGGCGGGGGTACTTCACCGGCTTGTGCTGGTTGCAGTACTCGGCGCGGTTGTATTGCGAGAGCACCGTCTCGCAGCCGTTGGTGCCGCAGACGCGGCCGCTCTCGGCGGTCTTGGGGCGGCGGCTGCGGCCCTTGGGCCGCGATGCCCGCAAGATGTCAGACATACGCAGGTTCCTTTCGATTCTTGGTATTGGGGCCGGCGATTCGACAGTGCGAAATGGGCCCGAGGAGTTTCAGCACCCCCCATGCTATTTCCCCTATCCAGAAGTTGCAAAACAATGTGTGGGAGATCACTCCTCGTGACGCCCACCGATACCCCCCTCTCCCGGCCAGGCGAGGGCGGCGACCAGTCCGATCAATGCCAACACCATCACCCAATCACCGAACCGGGTGTACAGGGTCGGTGGCCCCATCCGGAGCTGCACCCTCCCGAACTCGACGGTCTCCTCGAACAGCTGAGACTTGGTAACCACCTCTCCGTTGGCCCTGATGAACGCCGACCGGCCCGTGATGGCCGCATGGGACAAATCGATACCGACCGCGGCGGCATTGACCCTCACCAGTTCGATGAGTTGGTCCGACGCCGGGGTGCCATCTGGATAGGAGCTCTCGTTGGTGGCGACGACCAGGAGATCCGCCCCGGCTGAAGCCATGGAGCGGATGTCGCGGGCGAACGCTCCTTCGAAGGAGATCACCGAACCCAGGGTTCCCTCGCCGAGCGGGAACACAATCGCCTCTGTGCCGCGCACCATGTCCCGAGGGACCTGTTCGAGTTGGGGGATGAAATCGAGCAAGCCACGTAGAGGGACGAACTCGCCGAATGGTACGGGATGCCGTTTCAGGTACTCCCCGATCTTCACCCCGTCGGGTGAGAACAGCATGTTGACGTTCAGAAACTCGCTCGAACTCACCGACCGGGTCCCCGAAACGAGGAAATAGGCACCGATCCTGGCTGCCTCCGTTGCAATCTCCGCACGCACCTGGTCATTGCCCTCCGGTTCATAGGGCGAACCGGTCGAGTTCTCGGCCCAGATCACGAGATCGACACCTCCGGCGGGAATGGATCTCGTCAGCTCGAGATGCTTCTCGTAGATACGCTGGTTCTCGTTCTGGCAGTGGGTACGCGGACAGGGTGTGCCCCCCTGGACGATGGCCACCTGCAACACCTCACCGTCGGCAACGGGCATGAAGAAGGCCCCGCCGATGGCGAGGAGCACAATCACGACACCCGTGTCAACGGCAAACCGCCAGTTCTCTCTGCTTTCGATGAGAAGGGCGAGGCCAGCGGAGAACGCGACGGCGAGTACCGACCAGCCGACGGGTCCGATCCATTGCACGGCTCCAAGACCGCCGGGGATCGTGGCGGCCGGATAGCCGACATCACCCCACGGAAATCCACCGAAAGGAAAGCGGCCCCGCACCCACTCCATGACGGCCCACCCACCCGTGGCGATCAGCCACCAACGCCACGCCGGCCAGAGCCGGAAGATCCAGACGAAGACGGCATAACCCGCAGTGATGGCACCCATGAACAGGGTGAGCGGAAACCAGGCGACCGCACCGAGGCTGAAGATCCAGTACAGGAGTGCGCCGTAGAACAGCGTTCCCCACAAGAACCCGAGACCTCCCGCATACGCCGGCTTCTCGACCTGGCGGATGGCCCACAAGAAGGGCGCCAGGGCCACGAGGGCGAGGGGGCCGAAGCCGATTGGAGGAAAGGCGGCCCACAACAGCACGGCACTGAGCACGACGGCGAGCAGGGGAATCATCACTGGCAGGGTAGAAAGGTGCGGACGATGCCGGGTGGGAAGCGCCACAGCCCCGACCGAAGAGGTACGGTGGCGGGTGGACGCCCCAGCGTTCTCTACCCATGGATGATCTCCACGTCGCAACCGTCGCCGCCCAAACCGGGGCTGCAATCGTCCGCGCCTCGTTCGGCAATCACGCCTTCGAGGACCAGAAAGGCCGGTTCGATCCGGTGACCGAGATCGACCATCGCTCTGAGGCCGCCATCATGGACGTCCTCAGTATCCAACGACCCGACGATGGCATACTCGCCGAAGAGAGCGGTGGCCGCATCGAAGCCGGCCGCCACTGGATCATCGATCCCCTCGACGGCACCGTGAACTTCGTGCATGGCATCCCACAGGTTGCCGTGTCGGTGGCACTGTACGACGGCCCCGATCCGCTGGTCGGCGTCGTCGTCGATCCACTCGCCGAGGAGACCTTCTCCGCCAGGGCAGACGGCGGGACGACATTGAACGGGCGTCCCGTCAGCGTTTCGAGCGTGGATCTGCTGGAGCGAGCAGTGGTGGCAACTGGGTTTCCTTACGACCACGACCAGTACGCCGACGAATACACCGCGGTCGTCGCTGCCATGTTGAAACACGTGAACGGCTTGCGCCGCTTCGGCTCGGCGGCACTCGACCTGGCCTGGACGGCGGTTGGGAGATACGAGGGCTATTGGGAGCTGGGCCTGGCTCCGTGGGACCTCGCCGCCGGGGTGCTGTTGGTGCGAGAGGCCGGAGGACTTGTCACCGACCCATTCGGAGTCGACGTCGTGCCGGGCAATGGTCTTGTGGTTGCGGGCAACGCCGCTCTCCACGAGAAGCTGGTCGCCATCGTCCACGCCGCAATGCCCGATCGTCTCATTCGGGGATCATGAGAAAGTTGGTTGTTGCCGACTCGGTGCATACCGCAGGAGGCATCGCCGGCAATGCGGTCCTCATCGAGAAGGGCGCGGTCCTGGCCGTCGGTAGCCACAACGAACTCGGTGCCGGGTCCCTCCATGAGGAGCGCTACCCGGGTGCAACGATCGTGGCCGGTTTGCGCGATGCGCACATCCACCCGGTTTCGTATGCGGCTCTTCTCGCGGGAACCCAACTCATGGATGCATCGGACCTCCACGAGGTGAAGGCCCGGTTGCGAGTAGCGGCCGATGCGTCCCCTGGGCCGGTCATCGCAATGCGGCTCGATGACGAATCGCTCGCCGAAGGTCGGCTGCCGACGAGACGGGACCTCGACGCAGCTGTGGCCGATCGTCCCGTTCTTGTGCACCGCTACTGCGGCCACGTCGCGATCGGAAACAGCGCGGCCCTCGCTCTGGCCGGTGTCGACGCCGGGACGTGTGACCCCGCGGGTGGGACGATCGATCGTGATCCAGACGGCGTCCCCAACGGCGTCCTTCGCGAGACGGCGATCGAACTCGTCTCCACGAAGCTGAAGGGCGCGGCCGCCGTCTCGGGTGACGACCTGCTCGCCGCGCTACGGGGTCTGGCGGGCCTCGGCATCACCTCCATCGGTGCGATGCTCGGGCTGGGTGATGGTCCTTGGGCCAGCCTCGGCGACGAGGTCTCCCTCTTCGCCGAGATCTCGCGGGCACTGCCGATCAGGGTTCATGCCTTCGTCATCACCGCGGACCCCGTCGAGTTGGATGACGCCGCCGGGCGCCTCGACGGCGCGGTGGGCCGGCGGCTGCGGTGGGCCGGGGTGAAACGCTTCGCCGACGGGAGCCTCGGCGGCCATACCGCGGCGATGTACGAGTCCTTCGCCGACCGGCCCGACACGGGCACCATGCGATTGACCGACGCCGACCGGGCGGTAGCGAGGCATGCCATAGCCGCTGGCGGCATCGCGGCGATCCACGCCATCGGCGACCGGGCGGCCTCTTCCGTGCTCGATCTGTTCGAGGAGATGGTTCTCGAGGGCGCCGACCCACGCAGGATGCGCCTGGAGCATGCCTCCGTATTGACCAGAGACGACATCGCCCGCATCGGTCGTCTCGGCATCGTGGTCTGTGTGCAACCGGCGTTTCTCGGCTCCGAGTGGCAGTGGCTGGAGAAGCGGGTCGGCCGGAGTCGTCTGGCCACGACGTACCCTTTCGCAGCACTCGAGGAGACCGGAGCGATCCTCGCCGGAGGCTCTGATTGCCCCGTCGAGTCACCGGATCCCCTGTCCGGGATCGCGCTGGCGAGGGATCGCGCCGGTATTGTCCCGGCGGAATCGCTCAGCGCCGAGCGGGCATTGGAGATGTTCACAACGGGCGGCGCTGCCGCCCTCGGTGAGCTGGTGCCTTGGAGCCCGGGATCCGCCGCCGACCTGGCTGTCCTCGACGTAAACCCCGTCCTGGCTACGCCGGACGAAGTGCGGGCAGCAACGGTGATCGATACGTACGTCGACGGCGAGCCGGTCGACGTCGACCGATCGTTGTCGACCTGGCCGGAGTAGGCCCGGACGTTCAGGTGGGCAGAAGACGCTCCCGCAGCGGAGCAGCCACTTCCTCGTAGTCGGCGTGGCGGCCGGTTTCCTTCTTGGAGTACACCAACTCGTCGCCGACCATCACCTCGTACAACCCACCCTTGCTCGGAGTAATGACCAGGTCGTCGATGTAATGCTCGAACTCGCCGAGCAGTTTCTCAACCATGCTCACGGCACGGTTGGCATAGCCTCAAGCGGCGCAGTATTCGATCGAGATTCGCATGGCGGGGAAGATACCCACCTATTTCGAAAAGACGTGGACCGTCCAGATCCGACCGTCTGCTTCCGCCCATACGCCGACGCCCATCGATGTGTACTCCGGGTTCGTCATGTTGGCGTAGTGCATGCTGCTCCCCTTGAGGGCGCCGAAGACCGAGCCGACGGTGTAGCCGACGCCCAGGTTCTCGCCGCCGGCGAAGCCGGAGTGCGAGAGGGTGCCGCTTGCCGCAAGGGTCTTCGCCCAGTTCCTGGCGTAGCCGCGCAGCGAACCCGACGCCGACAAAGCGGGAAGTCCCGCTTCCTGGCGGACCCCGTTGATCGCCGCGACGAACCAGTTCTCAGCGCCGGGATCGAAGTCTGCTTTCGGCGGAGGCGGTGGGGCCTCGGTCGTCGTGGTCGTCGGTGTGGGCGCCACCGTTGCCGGGGCCGCGGACTTCGCCTTCGTCTTGACCGGCGCCGCAGTCGTGGTCGTCGTCGGCGGCACCGTCGTCATCGTGGTGGTCGGCGTCGTCGTGGTGGTCGGCGTCGTCGTAGTCGTCGTTGAAGTCGTCGTTGAAGTCGTCGTCGACGTTGTGGTGGTCGTGGTCGGATCGACCCGCTCTAGCCGCTCGAGAGTGGTCGACGTCGGACGCTCGAGCGCCTTGGCCTGCAGCGATCCGTCGCTGGAGAAGCCATAGGCGCCGAGGACGAGCACGGCCACGGCAAGGACGGCGACGGCCAGCGCGATGAGATGCTTACGCACGTTTTCCCCTCGTTTCCCCACATGCGTGTCCCCGCATGCGTGTGTTCCAGACGGGCTGCCCTCACCCGCAGACAGCCCCTCCTTCGGCGGAACCGACGAGCGCGGCGTACTTCGCCAATGCACCGGTTGTGTACCGGGCAGGCGGCGCTACCCAGGCGCTCCGCCTGCGCTCGAGCTCGTCGTTGTCGACGAGCAGGTCGAGTCTCCGTCCGGGGACGTCGAGCCGGATAGTATCGCCCTCGTCGATTAGACCCAATGCGCCGCCGACTGCAGCCTCCGGAGCAACGTGGCCGCCACAC
>Ga0255055_10000028_pt1 | contig 100096 bp, 96 predicted proteins | sample JV7_2_27_MG_FD_188633 | JGI IMG/M metagenome (GOLD analysis project Ga0255055, IMG submission 188633) | Seawater microbial communities from Jervis Inlet, British Columbia, Canada - JV7_2_27 | ecosystem: Environmental > Aquatic > Marine > Inlet | place: Canada: British Columbia | collected... | reverse complement strand
TTTGCTAAAATAAAATTTAATTAAAAAGTAATATTAAATTTCCTCAGCAAGAGAAACTTTTATGTGAGATTAGCAGAATGAAAAATAGTGAAAACGACATTTTAATAATAGGACATAAGGGTGCAAGTTCAATTGCTCCTGAAAACACTCTAAAGGCATTTCAGAAAGCTATTGAATTAAAAGCCGATTATGTGGAATTTGATATCCATATAACAAAGGACGGGAAAATAATAATTATTCACGATTCTGATACATTCAATGCCACAGGAGTTAAAGGATTGATAAAGGATATGACCTTAGGCCAAATTAAAAGCTTAGATGCAGGCGAAGGCGAAAAAATCCCCACATTACGAGAGGTCATAAGTACCGTACGAAAGAAAATAGGACTACAAATCGAAATTAAATCGACAAATCTCCTTGATAAACTGATAAATATTCTAAAAGAAGAAAATTTAATAAGCACATCAATAATTAGCAGTTTCATACTTAATGAATTATTAAAGCTGAAACTTCTCGAACCTAGATTAAAATTAGGTTTACTCTTATCTGAAGATATGGTACGACCAAAATTAATTAAAGGAAAAATTGCTAAAGTAGCGAAGAATAACTTTTATTCTTTTCATTTACCTTATAATACTACCAATAAAGAAATCGTTGATTTTGCTCATAGTTATGGTCTTAAAGTTATTGTTTGGACAGTAAACGACAGAGAAATTATGGAAAGGTTAATAGAACTCAGTGTTGACGGAATTGTTACTGATGATATTTCATTAGCTAACGAGGTATTAGGTAGAAAAATTTAATAAAATATCATTTTAATCCATAATAAAATATTTTAGTCAAGCTCTATTATATTTTTTAATAATTTGAACGAATTTTACCTAACTTGATAATGTCTACTTTACAAGAATCACCAATAGACTTTGAAAAATTATTTTTTCCAAAAGCTATTGGAATTATTGGAGCAAGCGACGATCCTGCTGGTGGCGGTTTTTTCGTCAGAGCATTGAGGGGCAAATTTCGAGGGAACACTTACTTGTTTAATACAAGATTAGCGGGAAAAACACTACTAGGTCAAAAAGTTTACGGCTCAATCTTAGAGATATCTGAACCAATTGATTACGTCATAATTGCTGTTCCTGCACGCGTTGTACCAAAAGTATTAGAAGAGGTCGGGCAAAAATCGGTTCCTTTTTGCACTATTTTTTCTTCTGGGTTCCGGGAAGTAGGAAACGAAGAACTTGAAGAAATAACAATTCAAACTGCTCGGAAATATAATATCAGGATTATAGGGCCAAATTGCATTGGAGTATACAATCCTAAAGGTGGTCTTTTTTTTGCTTACGAACAATCCCGAAAATCTGGTAATTTAGGAGGAATTTTCCAATCGGGAGGAATTGCTCAAAATATCTCTCAACTCATTGTATCTTACGGATTATACGCATCAAAATTTATTTCGATAGGAAACTCGTTGGATTTGTCTCCAGTTGAGTTTCTAGAATATTTCTTAAATGACGAGTATACAAAAATCATTGGATTATACATTGAGAATTTAAGATCTATTGAACAAGGTAGAAATTTTATGGATGTTGTTAAGACGTGCAATTTAAAGCGAAAACCCGTAATCCTATGGAGAGCAGGATACGGAGAAGCAACTAAAAAAGCAATTTTATCTCATACAGGGGGATTAGCAGGGAATAACGCCATTTGGAAAGCTGTAGGAAAACAAACTGGTAGTTGTATCGTAAGTAATTCAAACGAACTTGCAGCGCTAGCTTCAGCATTTAATCTTACTCGTTTACCTAATACGAGAAATGTTGGTGTAATTGGAATCGGTGGAGGTTCTACAATTGAGGCAATTGATATACTAGAGAGATACAATTTAACGATCCCCCAATTATCAGATAAAATCATCAACAAAATGAAACGATTCGTCCCGGATGTAAATACTAACCTTTCCAATCCAATCGATTTAGGAGGGATGGGGATCCAACCTAATATTTATTATCGTACAATTTTAGCGTTAGATAAAGACCCTAATGTTTCTGCAATTATCTTCATAAAAGATCCTGAACGATTCGGAGGATTTGAGAAGTTACTAGATGAATTAGGATATAAGGGGCTTGATTTGAATCGAGAATTCATACGATATATATCTAAAGCGAAGAATGTATGTACAAAACCGATGTATTGCGTCATGTTAAAAATAAACGAAGGGTTCGAAGAATATAAAAGTAGGTATAAGTTCAAACTAAAATTACTTAATCGTAATGTTCCTGTTTTTGAATCGCTGGAACTTGCTGGAACAGTTTTAGATAAGCTGAATTCCTATCGAGAATTCCTACAAAAACACGAAAAATACCCAAAAAGCAACGATTAAAAAACCGATATTTAATTAATGTGATCTACATCTATAGGACGCCCCGGACTTCCTTGGTAGTAATACCTGTCCGGTTTTCCTCTCCAATTTTTGTGTAATACTGTATTTGGAAAAATGACATTATTATCCTTAGTCAAAGCATTTGGGCCCATGATAATTCCGGGATATAATGTCGTATTTTTGCCCATTTTAATTTTCATCATGCTAATCTTTCCAAAGATCGTGTTAACCGCGTGACTTGATAACGCAGATGTAGGATAGAAAAATGTATCATCTCCGATTTCAGTATATTCTAAACCTACATAAGCATCGCAGTAAATAACATTTTTTCCAATTTTGTTATGACTAATTCTTCTCAACGCTCGATTTACAAGCCATGGAAATGGTGATTTGGAGGTTAACCACATCGGAAATTTAATTATGAATCCACGTTTATGATAATACTTCATCATCTTACCTTCATCGCTATCCTTATCGTCTAGAACTCGTTTAAAAACCCCTTCTACTGGTGGAGATTTTTTATTCCACCTTCGCGTCCACAATGCTGTAAACTCAATTAATAAAATGAGATAAATAAAATAAAGAATTAAAAGAAAGATAGGAAGTAGTAAGAATTGAATAGCTAATGGAATTGATAATGCGATGATAAAACCGTACTCAAATAACAAGAAAAGTCCCAAGCAGAAATAGAGAGGGACTAAGAAACTAATAAAATTTATTTTAAAAAAGTCTAAAATGGGAAGTTCTACGATTTTACCTTTTTTCTTCTCAAATTCAGAATTTACTTTTGCTACTCCTTTCTCATCTTTCATAATAATAATATTACTGAAATCTTATAAAAAATTATTTACGATACTTGAGTTAGTTTAATTCCATTAAAGCTGTTTAGATAAAAAGATATAAATGAAAAAGTTTTCCGGCCATAAAATAAAGGTAAACTATTTTTTTATTGGCAATTCTCTTATTTTTTTTAAAAAACCTTCAAATTTATATTCTACCACCTTAGAACCTTTTTCTTCTACTTGATACGAAAGATTCAATAGATAGTTTCGAATTATGAAGTTTTCTCATACTTCGAACTGCTGGAAAAGAAGCAAATTCAACAAATCTACAATTTTGATTAATTTTCTTTCAAAGTTGACTACAAAATTTTTCCTTTATAAATTGTCGTAGCATATTATCTTCCAGATATTCCATAAATTTAAAAATAAAATAACAATACTGTTAAGTAGCGTATGGATGACCATTTAACGATATTTTCTAATACGGTTTCTAAATCTAAAGAAGAGATATTTACAATTGAAAGTTTACTTAACTCTTATCCATATTATAAAGAGATTGATTTAGAACGAGGTTATGGATTTACACAACCCATTGGAAAAGAAAAACCGATCCCCTCGATAAAATTTGCTACTGAAGAGGATGCTGAGAAAATCACTAAAATCTTCAAAGAAGTTTACGATAATACCTATCCTTATAAAAAAATGGAATCAGTATCTGAAATTCTGAGTATGATAAGAGATCCTAATTTTTATTGGGTTGTCTATAAATTAAACCCCAACATCATAATTGGCTGCATCGGGGCTCATTTAGATTTTGAACAAAAAAAGGCTAATCTCTTCGGTTTTGCTTTTAGGAAGGAATTCCATCATAAAGTAGATATAGGTACAGCAAGCATAGCTTGTATGGTTGCTCTTGTATACAAATTCAGAGACCGAATTTTGATTTGGTATGGCGAAGCTCGTTCTAGCTTTTCTAGTATTCAACATATAACAAATTTAGTAGGACTTCGTCCGATAGCGTTTCTCCCTAATAAAGATATATTTTTTAACCTTCCAGAATCAGAATTTTTTTTAATTATGTACGATAGGAATGTTTTAGTTCATCGCCGATACATTAAAAAACCAGAATTAATCTCTCAAGCAATTTTTTGTTACTTTTTTACATTTCAAAAATATAACTTAGAATTACCTACCATAAAAAATTACGATAACCTAGAATCAGAATTAAACCGAAGTGAAATTGCATACAAAAAAAACCAATTAACAAGAAAAGTTGAGAGAGATGAATATGGAAACGAGTTAATTACTTATTCAATTAAAGGAACAGATTCTTACTTCCAATTTCAATACTATGATAACATTAAAATTGCGGAAAAAACTATTTTTAAAGTCTCGTCCATAGAAGAATTACAATTATTTCTAGAAGAGATTAAAATATTTATAATAACATCTAAACTACGTTATTTTGAGACTTATCTATCTGCTTACAATTCGAAACATCAATATCTCTTTTTCAATGCTGGATTTAAACCAACAGGATATATCCCCGCTTTTTTATACAACAGAATTGAAAATAATTTTGAGGACCAGTTAGTGTTTGTATATTATAAGGATAATTTAGATCATAAAATCAGTTTAATTCCCGAAACTGAAGAATTTCTTAAAACTATAAAACATCTTAAAAAATTGCATAAAAAATAGATTAACTTTTATTATTATATTCCTTCAGCAATAATAATTTACATTAGAGGATGATTTAAAAATTTCTCAAACACCTCCAGAATTAAGTATTAAAACTGAAGACCAACCTGAAGAAATCATAAAATGGCTATACATTGGGACAAATTTGCCTATTTGGGCTGAGTTTTACCCTTATATTTTGTACGACATTAATATATTCCATACTAAGTCATTACTTCTTTTAGAAGATGGCAATATTGCAGGTCATGTATTGATTTATCACGAAGATGCCGAAACCCTCTATTTTGGATTTTTTGGTGTTTTAAATCACGAACACAAAAAAATAGATTTTTTAATAAGTAGATTAATAGATTATGGTAAAATGAACAACTTCTTAAAAATAAAAGGTCCAATAAATATTCCTATATTTTTATACGGATGGGGCTTTTTGGAAAAAAATAGCAATACAAACTTATATATAGGTAAACCTATCAATCCTCCTCTTTATCAAGATTTGTTTATTCAAAAAGGATTCAGTGTAAAAACTAAGGAATTGTCTCTAGAAGGACCTGTATTGGAATTTAGCAGAAAGATGTTAAGTAATTATGATAAAAAAAATTATGAAATAACCCATCCAAGGAACTGGAAAGAGGTTCTAGATTTTAAAAAGACATTTTTCAAATTAAATGCCAATCTACCACCTGGATCCGTTATTACTCCTGGAATTAATAATCTTTACGAAAACTTTGCTGATTTCCTAAAAAATTATGGACACCTTTTTATGATTACCTTCTTAAGATATAAACCTACAAATCAGATAGTAGGTTCATTTATTTGCTTTCCAAATCCATTTAGAAAAAATAATAAAGGGATTTATGACTCCTATATAGCTTTTTCAATCTTAATTGATAAAGAACACCAAGCGAAAGGAATGGGGGGAATTTTGGCACTTAGTGCAGTGAACGAAGCATCGAAGAATGAAATTCGTTATAATGCAACTCCAGTCGAAAGCAATGCATTTCGTAGTATTTCTATTTGTAAAAAATTCGGTTTAAAAATTAAAAGAGCCCATTTAATTTTAGAATATAAAATTTAAGTAAATTCACCAACTCATTTAAATTTATTAACTGTTATATTCTAATATAAGATTAATCACCTATTTCTGATTAAAATTTCTTAATTAAGCACAAAATTAATGGATGAAAATGATATTCCAATCCACCGATTTATCGAGGATGTTGATTATCTTTGTAGGACAATTGATTTTAGCTGGAATATTCATATTTATCGCAATTAAACTACTTAGACGCACCCGACCACGCCCTATAATTACTTTGAGTCTGTTCTATCTTTTAACAGCTATCGGGTTGATCTTTAATGTGGTTCATGTTCTTATTGCAGAAATCCAACCTGAAAGTAGTGTATTGTTAGTAATCATTTATTTTTTTTCATTTTATCCAATTACATTTTCAGCGATTTTTATTCTAACATTCATCATAAGTATACTAAAACTAGGGGATGTCTTTACTTTAAAAAAACAGCTGATTATCACCTTGATTTATGGTTTTATGATCTTACTCGTATTCTTTATTCCTGATGGAATAACTTTCACCGAGCAATGGCGATCGATTTGGAGCTGGCCTCTTTTTATAGCAATATATTTTGTTTTTACAATTTTTATTACTATACCAACAATAGTTTATTCTAGAAGGTTAGTTAGAACATTTCAAGATAGGATATTAAAGAAAAAGCTCAATACTTTTTTACTTGGTGTATTCGGGATGTATTTAGCTGTTTATGGGGTTACTCTTTATCTTACCTGGCAGAATCCTCTTTTTAGTGCGATCTGGAGTGTAGTTACTTTTTTTTTAATGATACCATCAGCAATTCTTATTTATTATGGTATTGGTAGGGAACTATAAAAAATCTTCTTTGGTAAAAAAGTAAATATTCTAGTATTCTCTTTTTACCGACTTTTTTTATACAGCATCCTAAAAGAGCATTTAAATAGGAATTCTTTCATAATTGAATTGTATAAGAGTATTTATAATTAACATGTATAAAGTTGATCATATTAAATCTTTGAGTGATGTTCCAGATAATATCTCAAACCTTTTAAAAGAGTTAAAAGAATTTAAAGAAGATTTCAACATTGAGGTTGAATTTTATAAAGAGAGTTACAAAATTACATTGCGTGAGTCAACTGTTAATAGCAAACTTAACACTACGAGATGCATATTAATAAAAATATCCGAAAATCCGTGCTTGTATTCAATTCATTTGTTTATTAAGCATCAACAAAATTCGAGTAATGATGAATTAAAAAAAATTTACGTGATAGAAGTAGAAGGGGAAAACGATTTTATGTTAATTAAACAAGACGTAAAAGGTTTAATCGAGGGTAAAAAAGGAGCTTCTTTTTCTTCTAATTACCCATTATAAGTTTTTTCCACCAAATTTTTACTCTCTGATTTATTAAATGCAGACAATTAAAACCAGAAGTAAAAAAATAGACTTCCAAAACGAACTAACACATACCCTAACGCACATAAGGCTGTAAGCCCTACAATTGTAAGGAAAATCGTATATATTTTCATGAAATCCATTTTTATTTCCCCCATGATTCGGTATTCACTCCACTCTATTAAAATAGATTATTTAAAAGTTATGAATATAGAAGAAACGATTATACTTTAACATACAAATTATATATAACTTTTTAGATTTACAGTATTTAACGATAATTATCTTAGCTCTTATTCTATTAAATCTTTTACAGCATGAAGACAAATTGAATATTTAAAATAAAAATTTCATTGATCCAAGCCCTTGGTAAGATATAAATACTAAAAATAAGAAAAAAAAAATTGATTTTAGATTTATTTAAGCATTGCTATAGTTTATCGAGATTTTCGAATTTTTGAAGAAAAATTTGAACCTTTAAAAACAACAAAGTTATATTTCTTAGGAGTTAAATTTATTTTTATCTTTAACAGTAGTAAGACTGTTTAAATCTATAAAAAATAAAATACATTTGGTGATCTTACAAATCAAAAGATGAAAGCCCTGTCATAATTTGAAGCATCTTGCGCTTTTACTTACATTTTTAATGATGTTCATTACACCATTAATACTTAATTCTAAAATTGCAGTCTCTCAACCTCAACCGTGGTTCGATGATCGTTCTGAAATACAGCACATAGAATATTATGTAGAATTTTCACCAGAACTAAAAGGATATTCTACGACGAAATACGCTATAGATCTCGAAGCTTTTGAAATCGAGGGAGATTCAGTATTAAAAGTTGACATTACTTATGATGACCTAGACTTGACAGAAGCAGGTGAAAATTTTAACTATAATATATTATTAGATTCTCGTGAAATCCTTGAACATAGTAACATTCTCTATGGAAACTTGATTATAGGAACACATACTGAATTATTCTTGGATTTAAATAAAATCGGTAACTCTCAAACATTTCGCGTGGATGAAACTCTTACCTTCGCCGATTATTTAAAAAAAGAAGTGTATAAAGGAATAAACAAATTCGATTTATCATTCAGTTATATAGGAGAAAAACAGTATAGCAAAAATCTTACGCATACTTTTAACACTTACCATTATCAAGCATACTCTGAATGGACTACTCAAGGAATTTATTGAAATTCATTATTTTTGTGGACAATCATAGCTGACTATTATTTTGATAATGTAACGGGAATCCTACTAGCAGAAAACTTATTCTTCCATAGATTCGATTTCAAACCTGAAAAACCTATTTCGAATTCAAATGAAATTCTTTATATAAATAAAACTCTAGCTGTGGTTAATTCGATGATAATCATGGATTCCTATGAGAAAATAGAGGGACCTGCTGATCCAGGAAACGAGGACTCATATATTTGGATAGTAGGTTTAGCTGTAATTATCCCTTGTGCCGCAATTGCAATTATTTTTCTGCGGAAGAGTTTTTTAAAGCGCAAATAAAAATTCTAAGGAGTTTTATCAATGAATCCGAACTATAAACCATTGGTGTATTGGGTGAGAGAAAGGATGTGCCTCCTTTAGACTCCAAAATAATTGTAAAAGTGTCAATCTGGTTTTTAATCTTTTACAAATTATCTCTTTTTTTTTGAAGGATTTTATTTTTTTTTTGAAGGATTTTTTTTTTTTGAAGGATCATTTAACAAAGATTTGATCCCCTGCTGACCGTCTTCAGTCCAGCGTAACAAATTAGCTACCTCGTCTATAGAATCGATTTCGTCATTCTTTTTAGTTATTTTAGTGGGAATGTTCACCATTAAAAACTTGCATTGTTCAAAAAGTTCTCCTTTCACGTAAATGTTGGTTGTATTCTCTTCTAATTTCAATGTGAGGAAGTCGTTGACTTTGAATTCGTTCATACTATGAAAATAAAATTGTCTTTTTACTACAAGTATAAAGATTGCCCATGCATAAATAGATATTTGTTATTGGATTTTTAAAGAATTACTTGATTTAATTTTCTAATCGAAATCTTCATTCTCAGATTTGCGAAATACTCGTAATCAATTATGAATGGAAAAAGGAAGATAGGACGAAATCGCAAATTTTTAATCAGTATAAAAAAAATGTTTTAATTACAATTACATATCAAAACGGTCAGGAATATATCCCGCGTTTCTTATTATTATCGTTCTTTTCTTATATTCATCCATTTTCTTTTACCTCGTTTTTTATTTTTGTTTTATTTTTGGTATGTTTTATTCAAAAATTTAAAAAAAAATTTAATTAATATTTCATAACATAGTTAACTTTATTAGAGCCTGCAACCATTTTTATCTGTTCTACTTCATTTCCTTTTTTTCTCATTTTTCTTTACCTCCTTTCCATTAGTTTTGTATTCTTTTTCCTGGTAATTATTTTTTAATTTTTAAAAATTTTTTAATTAATATTTGATTAGGTTATTTCTATAAATTTTAGAGTCAAGGTTCGCATTCATAGCGTTGATGCATTTAACTTCCTCGGTAATTTTCGCGTTTAATTTAACTTTATTGAACACTTTTCTGAGTTTCTTTTTAATCGATTGTGATTCAAGGTTTTCCGTCGCAACCTCCTTGACCAGCACCTGAGGCTTTAACACCTCAGGTGCTTGGGGTTGGAATAAAACTTGGCTATCGATGGTGGCGGTTTTTTCCTCTGGTTGGTTTTTTACTATTGCTTGGGCCATTTTTTTCATCACATCCTTTTTTTTTTTAGTTTTCTTTTCTTTGTTGCTAATTTTAATAAGTTCAGTTGTTCTTATATAGTTTAACTTTATGAAGTTCGAACGAACTTCGAAGTTCAGTGCGAACATAATATTTATAAAGTTACAAAGCTATTATTTAAATATGAGTATAACAAAATACCCACCTGAAGGTATAATTACACCTATGAAAATCAACAAAGATTTTGAATATATTATACTTTGGATGCTTAATAACAACGAATACTGTACTTGGTCAGATTTCAAATCAAAGCCTGTCAACATAAGCCCGGCAACATTATCAAAATACTTGAATATTTTAATAAGTAATGGTCTTATTGAGAAGGAAAAAAAGGGAGAGTATAAGATTACTTCTGAAGGTCGTAGGCAATATACTGAGTTACAGGTTAAAGATTCATTAGAGACGTCTTTGAACTATCCTCCTGAGGTTATTACAAAAACAAGGGAATACGATCACTGGATTCTTTGGATGCTTTACAATAACGTGTATTGTAAGTGGTCAGATTTTGTTGAGCCGCCTCTTTCAATCAATCAATCTTCATTATCGAAAAATTTGAACCTTTTGTTAGATAAAAAGTTAATTGAAAAAGATAATCGCGAGTATAGAATTACAAGAGACGGTGAATCAGAATACTTCAAAATGTTAAAGAAGTACGATTTAGATCGTCAATCAATATTGGACGAAGAAAGCAAAAGAGTCGAGGTTATTACAGGTAAGGTAGGCAAATTTTTTGACGAATACGGAATAGAAGACGATGAGATTAGATATCGTTTTTTAAATATGGTTTTAAGGTTAGATTATACTAGGGTAGAGGCCACCTTGTCAGACGAGGTTGATTTTGATAAAATTTTACTTTTCTTATCAATAAACCATCCTGATAACTACCCTAATCATATTACAACCAAGAATTTTGCGTTAGAGTACGACATAAAGCTTACAACATTAAACTTTTTCATAGAGAAAATTGTGGAAGACAAACTCTACGCTATAAAATTCTTTAAACTAAATGTAAACGATAGAACTACTTATTACATCCAGGCTGAAGAGAAGTTGGAAAAAACATTAAACGTTATTATCGAGGACTACATCAGGAAATTTACGTACTTAAGCAAGTTTAAAAAAAAAAATGGAGATCAATATCATTCCCCTGATATCAACCAATTATTAGATGATGTTGTCGAAGATTTATGTAGTAATCTAATCCATGAAGAGTTAAAACCATCACTAAGGATTTTTTTGGTAGAATATATAGAGTATCTTGCATATAAATTTGAAACGGAGAAGAGTTTAATCAACCGTACAGATAAAATCAAGGGTATCGCGTTCCAAAATGTGTTCGAAGTAATTCAAAGTTTTGGAACATCGGAAACGGCAAGTACGATAAACAATCCTGCAGAAAGCGACTCTTATTACTTTTTACATAATAGAATTTTTGACACATTGGACATAATCTATTTATCGAAATTAGATTTCTTCCAAATGGCTGAATTTAAGAAGGATTATTTACCCAAGAATGCTGAGTTTTTAGCGATTATAGAAGATAAGTTGACGAAAGGAAGTCTCGCAAAGGTAAATGATTTACTTACAAATAACCTTGATAATTTGAGCGAAATTGAATTAATGATTCTGAGAGACATAATCTACACTTATAATGGAGAATTTGAAGATTCACTAGAATTGACAAAAAAAATTATAGAGAAATATCCTAATGAATATGTTGGATATCTTTTTCAATCGATAACGTATTTCTTAATGGGAAGATTCAATGACGCTTTGGATGTTGCCGATTTAGGACTGAATATATCTTCTAATATTTTGTTGGTTTCTCAAAAAGCACAAATTCTCATTAATTACGATCACGGTAAAGCTTTAGAAATAATAGATGAAGTAATTGAAGACTATCCCGATAATTTTGCTTTACTGCGTACTAAATTCTTAACCGTAATGACTGGTAAAGACTGCTGTATAGGAGCGATTGATGAACCATTAGAATTGATAAATATTCTCATAGACTTATATCCAAACGATTCTGAACTTTTAATCTTGAAAGCGTTATTATTTATAGTGACACATAAATATAAAGAAGCAAAAAACTGGATTAAGGAGAATGTTAAGCCCAACGTATTTGAAGACGATCCACGAATTGACATTGCTGCGTATTTAATATTATCGTACAGTTATTTAGCTAGAGGAAAGTTTGAAAAAGCTTTGAATATAGTTAGAATGGCAGAATTTCATTATCCTAACCACCCACTTTCCCATATAATTACTGGTCTAGTTCACGGATTTAATCTCGTTTACAAATTTGACACTGAAAAAGCTAACAAGGATTTATTTAGAGAAGAATTTCAAAAAGCAATATCGATGCAGCAAAGTAGGAAGAAGTTGTCTCGATATCACCAACTGGAAAGTTATATCCTAAACGAAACAGACGGTTTTGACGAGGCAATAAAAACAATTAACAAAGCAATCGAGTTAAGCCCGGAACACGTTGATATCTATTTCACTAAAGCTCACATATATCTAACTTACGAGGATAAACAAGACGAAGTATTGGAGTTCTACGATGAATTATTTGAGAAATTTCCTCACGAAGGAAAAGATATTCGCTTGATGAAATCGTTCTCTTATTATGCAATGGGAAACATAACAGACGGAATTAAAATTCTTGAAGAAGGTCTTAAAATTTACCCTGACTCGAAACGCATGTTTAACAACCTATCTATATTTCTAAGTGATTTAGGAAAATTCGATGAAGCTAAGGAGGCAATTGAAAAAGCAATAAAAATCGATCCACTTGAGGCTAATTTTTATGATACATACGGTGAAATATTGATGAATGCTAAGAAGTATGAATCAGCTATAGAAAAATTTACCCAAGCGTTAACTATTAATCCAACGGGATGGTTTGCGTTTCACACCTTCTTAAAACTCACGAAATGTTATAAAAGCCTAGGAATGCCCGATAAAGCTAACATTTGCTACGATAAAGCAAAAATCTTAACCGAAAAGGTTTTACCCGGTAAAAGAAAGATATACTTAGATAAGTTAGATGAGAGTATTAAAGAATTAGGTAAAGTACCTATTTAAACGCAGATATACATGGAGCTAAGCAATTCTTAAACTCAAAGTTGAATTATGCTTGCGTGCTCTAAATTTTTTTTCTAATTTTTATTTTATATGATCTTTTACGAGTTTTATTAAGTCTGCTTTCCTATAAGAAGAAAGCACTTTAATATTGTTTTCTTTACAATATTCTTTTAGTTGTTTTACTGTCCACTTGTTATAATTAAACCATTGCTCAGTGCTTTCTTGAGGGTGGCCGCCTAGGATGAGGTTAACAATTTGTGCTTTTCTATAGGATGCTGGAACTGTAATGTTGTTTTCTTTGCAGTATAGCTTCAATTTGCTTACTGTCCAGGAGTTGTAATCTAATTCTTCTTTCTCTTCTCTTGGTTTTTCTTCAATTTTGGATACCTCTAGTTTTTGGAGTATTTCTATTCCCTCAACATTACCAGAATTGCCGTTAATATAAAGTCTTATAGTTCGATCAGTAAGTTCAATTGGCCCTTCTGGTATTGAGTTAACTGGTTCCCATTCAACTTCCTCAACTTCTTTACCGAAAACTTTTGCTTTTTTGACTGTTGTTCCGTAAATTTGAAAATTCCCTAAAATCAAATTTTGCCTTTTAAAATCCGCGGGAACTTTATTTTTTACGATTTTATCAATCATTTGTTTATTGTCTACTTTAGGAGGTTTGATTGACTGTTTAGGTTTAGGAGCAATAACTTTATTCACCTTTTTTGTAATTACTGGGGATTTAGCTTGCCCTCTCAGTGAAGGGGGTAGACCTTTCCATCCGTGGACTTTTTTATTGCTAGTTTCTGTAGATTCCTTGAGAGAAGACATATGTAATTGTTTAAACTCTACAGAATTTCTTTCTAAGAATTCAGGAGCTTTAATTGCTTTAAAATTAAAAGCTCTCATAAAATCGTTAGGCTCGTCCCCTTGATCTACGGATATAATCTTACATCGATGAAAGTGTCCGTCAACAACTAAATCATTTTGTAATTCCGCAGCGATGCGAGACGCGATAAATTTTTTTCTAACGTGTGAATTCACTCCCTTCCAGATGTAGATTCTCCGTATACTCTCCTTAACAATTACTAATACTTGGTGAGGATCCAATATATTCTGACCGTTATTGACGCAAAACTCATCTTCTGATATGTCTAATTTTACTTTTTCACCAGTACTTTCTAATCCAAAGATCATAAAGTTCTCGTAAGTTTCAGCCATCATTAATTACGTTTCATTTTTTTAATTTAAAAACAAGATAACTCTGTTGAATTTTGTAATTCCAATCTCATAGTAGGTTTGATCCATAAAACTTTAACTTTTTTTTCTAAATTAATCATCTGGACTCTCCATATAAAATTATTGGAATAGAAGATTTGTTTCTGATCAAGTAATGCTCAATATGTTTTTTAGTATAGTTTAATAGATATTATCTATTTTCTTCGTTAAGTTTGGGGAATATTAGTATATTTTAATCTTATTCTTCATGATTGTTAGTTTGTGATTTTGATTTATGACTGAAAACAATAACAGAAAACTGTTTAAATATCGAATGCTGGCACCATTGTGGATTGCCATTTTCATAGATGTTCTAGGTTTCACGATTCTTTTACCGATGGTAGGATATTTTAGCGGTCTATTCGGAACCTCTAAAATTGTAATCGGTTTCATATTTTCTGTAAATGCTATGTTCGGTTTTGTTTTTGGTCCCATTTTATCAAAACTCAGCGATAAGTATGGAAGAAAACCGCTCCTGCTAATTTCTCAATATGGAACACTTTTAGCTTTTATACTAACGGCTTTTTCAAACAATTTATTGATGTTAGTCATTGCACGTATGATTGATGGGATGTTTGGAGGAAATTTTCCAATAGCAAAAGCTATTATAAGCGATGAAGTTCCGCCAAAAGATAGAGGTATTCAGATGGCTAATGTTGGTATAGCATATGTTTTAGCTTCCCTGATCGGACCTGCAATTGGTGGATTTCTTTTTACTTTTTTTGATCTTTTAGGGCCAGGTTTGTTCGCAGCTGGCTTAACCGTAATAACAATTCTTGTAACTATATCTATGCTGGAAGAAACATGGCCAAAAGAAAAGAGACTTCACTACCTTAAAAGTAAAACTGAAATTACACTGAAAGTTAGACAGAATAAAAACTCTCTTTTCATGCTACTTCTTTGGGCGTTTCATACAATTTCTTTTACTATCATAATGTCTTCCATATCTTTCTTCAGTGCTGATGTGTTGTTTCTCACACCGATTGAAATGTCGGGTTTATTTATGATCTCTGGAATATTTAGAGCAGGTATAAGGTTTACGCTATTTAAACCAGCAATAAAGAAACTTGGGGAGAGTAATGCAATACGAGTAGGTTTGGCAATGTTTTTTGTAAGTTTTTTTCTAATAGGCTTTTCTACAAATATTGTAATGATTATAATTATATTCATGTTTGTTAGTTTTGCTGCCTCCTTGACTCGTGGACCTTTGCTCAGTAAAATTAGCCAAACAGCTTCGCCAAAAGTACAAGGTAAAATAAATGGACTCTCTTCCGCGTTAGACAGTGTTGCTCAAATCATTGGACCCTTAGCGGGGGCAGTTATCCTCCAAATGCTTCCACCATATTGGTTAGGCATAATTGTAGCATTGATAGCTTTACCAGCACTGGTTATGTCTTTTCAAAAAATTGAGAAAAAGAAATTTGTTCCTACAGATAATTTAGCAAACCATCCAAAAAATAAATAAGAAAAAAAGTTAATATGTTAATCTTTTAGGAATTCTATAATTTGTTGATTAACTTCTGGAGCTTTCTCGAGAGGGCTACCGTGTCCTGCTTTATCTACAACATAAATCTTGCTATTAGGTAGTAGTTCGTTCATTTCTTCCATAGACGATTTTGGAGTTATTCTATCATGAGATGCGGTCAATAAGAGCACGGGATTTGTAATATTTGTTAATCTATCTTTTGTATTGTGAACTTTCAATACATTACCTTGTAATTCAATTTCTTGTTCTGTTGCGATAGTCTTGGCGCTTTCTTCAATAAGTTCCTCCACTGACCATAAACCATACCATTTTTTAGAAGGTTCTGCTTCCATCTGCTTTCTAAATTTAATGTAATAACTTGTTCTCGCAGTTGACCAAAAAGCTTTAACAGGATCTACTTTTTTAAGCTTTTCTTTCTCAATACGCATGTTTTTATAAGCTTCTGGACCAGATTCATCAGGAGTACCAGCGTTAGTATTGATTAAAATAACTTTATTTGCTCTCTCTGGATACTTTAATACGAAGTTTTGAACTAGCATCCCCCCTAAACTCCAACCGATTATGTGTGCTTTATCTATATTTAAATGGGCCATTAAAGCTTTAATATCTTCAACAAAATCATCCAATTCGTAACTGTTTTTAGGTTTATCAGAGCTTCCTGCTCCACGATTGTCAAACCTTATAACTTTGAAATTTTTTGATAATTCTGGTGTCTGGGCTCTCCATCCTTCCTTAGTGTCTCCAAACCCATGGACTAATACTACAGGATAGCCATCTCCAAAAATTTCATAACTTATTTTTATACCATTAATTTCTGCAAAAGATTCTACCATATAAATCTCCTAATTAAATATTAATCAAAACAAGTGTTAATCAATTTTAAGGTTTTTCCATTTAAAAAAAAATCCCGAAAACTATTGTCTTAGAAAATTAAGGACTTCTAAATTAAAATTTGGAGCTTCTTCTAACATAAAAAAGTGACCACTATTAAAGACGATTAATTTGCTATTGGGGATTTTTTCATCAAGAAGTTCACTTGCTATTGGGGGAATAAGTCTATCTTTTGCGGCAGCCAAAATTAAAGTTTTATTATTAACTTCGTTAAGGCGATTTACGGTATTATGTTTTGTAATTGCGTTGATTTGATTGAGGATATCTTGAGGTTTCGAGGTTCCTTTCGTTTCCTCGAGCTCTATTAATTCATTTGTTGAGAATGTATTATGAAATATTTTACTTGGATCTTGATTCATTTCCTTAAAGAAGTTGCGACTGAATCGATGTTTCATTTTATCCCAAAATGCGTCTGTCGAATCTTTTATTTTTGCTTCATATGACGAGAGTTGGCTTCTTTTGTACATCTCCAATCCTGATTTACTCATGGGTAGATTAGCGAAGGTACTCATTAGAATCAATTTATTTAGTCGGTTCGGGTATTTTAACGCGAAATGCTGCGCAATCATTCCTCCAAACGAATGGCCACCTAGATGCGCTTTATCGACATCTAAATAATCTAATAATGCTCTTACATCATCAGCTAATTCTTCCATAGAAGAGGGTTCGGAAGGATGGTCCGTTTTGCCGCATCCACGAATATCAATTGTAATTATTTTAAATTCCTTAGAAAGTTCCTTGATGTGAAACTTCCAGAATTCTTTATACATTCCAAATCCATGTAATAAAACAAAAGGATACCCATCTCCTTGGACTTGATAACAAATTCTAATACCGTTAATGTCAACAAATTTTTCTGCCATAAATACTATAAGATAAAAATGAAAATAAGCATAATTAAAAAAATTTTAAATTCATTTTACTTTTAACTTCATACTTTCTATTCATATAACTTGAGTTATACTTATGAGAGAGAAAAGAGTTTTAATCCCTTCCGTGAACGATAAAACACTCCACGGAGTCTTATATTTTGCTTTAGAAGAAAACGCTTTAGACAGACCACCCATTCTAATAATGTGTCATGGATTTACAGGCGACAAATACGAGTGGGGGCGTTTCCCTGAAACGGCTAAAGTTTTAAACAAAGAAGGTTATGACGTTCTTATTTTTGATTTTTCTGGATCTGGAGAAAATAAAAGAGAACCAATAAATTTAGCTAAGCAAGCCAGTGATCTAGAAAATGTTTGCGATTGGGTCAAAAATCAAGGATATTCAAAAATTGCTGTATTGGGCCTTTCTTTTGGCGGTCAGACTTTATTAAAAGCAAGTTTATCTGGAATTACAACATATGTATTTTGGGCTCCCTTGTTATTACTTCACACAACAGGAGATCAAGCTGATTGGTTTAAGGATTTAGATAAGGGCCCTGTAGAAATTCCATCCTCAGGAGAATATGGACCTATAATTATTGATATGAGCTTTGTGAAGGAGGTTGCTAACTTTCGAGTAAGACCTGCTTTGAAGAAATTAAATCTCCCAACAATTATAATCCAAGGCACTATGGACGATAAAACTCCTTTGAAATTAACGAAGAAAGCTTTCAGTTTGATGCCTCAGGACGATAATCATAAGTTAGTAGAAGTTCAAAACGCAACTCACGATTTTGAAGAAAAGCACTTACAAGAATTTATTAAAGAAACAGTAAATTGGCTGAAAATTTATTTCTGAATAATAAATCATTTGTTAATTTTGCTCTTTATTACATCTGGAGGGTCTAATTTTAACATTTTAAAATTATCTAATAAGTTCTCTTATTAGATGATAATGAGTAACATGAGTTCTTTTGCTACTCATAATTTCTTAGTTACCTCGAACTTTTACTTATAAAGTACTACTATGGTGCTATAATTAAAACGATGATATAAACAAGTATCAGATTTCCTAGTATAATTCCTACATCCTTTAGTGATGTTCTCCCTAATAAATCTATTCGAGGTTTCCTAAAAATATATAATATTCCAAAAGGAAAGAAAATTATAGGCAGAAATATGATACTTTGGGTAATTACTAAAGAAAATATCGTAATTACAAGCGATATGACAGATGCAATCCATATGACAAATTGAGACGCTTTTGGAGATAATTTTGACAACGAATCTCCATCGATTAACTCGTGTAACATCTGTCCCGTATACCCAACTGAAGCTATAGAGAGTAATATTAGCAATTCAGATAATGTCAAATTAGGAAAAAAATACAGAGCAATATCGCCAGCATTGATTTTTATCATCAACCAGGGTAATACTATGTGCGAGATTCCTAAAAAGATATGGTTTATAATTACCAGCGATTTGAAGAGACAGTAAATAATTACTAAAATAACAATGATTACTAAATAAATGCCTAAAATTGGATATATAATAATACTTTTCATAAAACATAGGGTCCCTATTAAGAAACTTGCTAGCGAAATTGTTAAAATTTCTTTACGATTATAACCTTGGACTCTTTTGAGCGTTTCTTTTTCGTCTGGATCCTTCATATCTATTACGTCGTTTAGGGTATTCCCTGTAATGGCATAAAAGGCAAATCCCGCCAATATCCATATGTGAGAAATAACATCATAATTATTTAGATAAATGCTGAGAAAACATGGTACTAATACGCTGAAGAGGTATTCAATTCTTAATAACCTAAATCCATTACTCATAGCAAGAATCACGTTAAGATATATTCCTTGTTAATTAATATTTAACAAGGTAAAAAAATTTAGGAGTTTATTGAAATAATTTGATATCCTAATTTCCAACAAATTTCGGTTCCTTTTTTTCGTTTAGGGCAAATACACCTATCTTATAATCTTCGGATTCTGCTGATTTAATTTGCATTTGTCGCTCATTCTCTAAATGTTTTTCTAAGGGATTACTAAGTGCGTCAAAGAAAAGTTTCTTAGTCCTAGCATAAGTCAATGTAGGGCCCATGGCAAGTTTTTGCGCCCATTCCATAGAGACTTCCTCTAATTTTTCATGGGACACGATTTCATTAACAAAACCAAGTTTTTTCATTTGATCTGCTGTATAAGTATCTCCAAAAAAAGCCATTTGCGTCGCTTGTTGCCATGGGAGTTGACGACTTAACAAAATAGTACCTGCGAATCCAGGAATTAATGCGAGCTTACAAAAAGATTGTCTAAATTTCGCTTTTTCTGATGCGATTATAAAATCGCAAGAGAGAGCAAGGTTCATTCCTGCTCCAACTGCCCAACCATTTACCGCTGCTATCACGGGTTTGGGATAGAGCCGCAAAGTTAAAGCAATTTTGTAAAGATCTTGAGTTAAATCATCCATAACTTGACCTGAAGTGCCGTTTTCAATACTAGATTTAAACTGCTTTATATCCCCCCCGGCAGAAAAAGCCTTTCCAGAACCAGTTATTATTAAACACCTAACATCCTTATTATTTCTAATAGATTCTATAGTTTCTAAGAGTTTCTTTCCAGTAATTTTGTTTAAAGGGTTAAAGTTCTCTGGATTAGAGATAGTTATAATCGCGATATTTCTTTTTATTTCAAGTTTAATTGTATCGTCCATAATTTATTTCCATTTATTTTCTTTTATATATTTAATATATAAAAAGCTTCTAAAGATAACAATTTTGCATTATTATTACTCATTCACTACTATAAAAAAAACATTCTAAGGGCTAAACCTATCAATACAATTGCCACAAAGAATTGTAAAAAAACTTTTGGTATCTTCTTGGAAAGCTTAGCACCTATTATCGCTCCTAAAATAGAACCAACAGCAATTAAAATCCCAATTAAGTAGTCAATCTGACCTATCAAGCTTTTTATAGTTGTGTTGTAAATAGCAGTAAAAAATATTATAGAAGTTGAGATAGCTGTTGAGTTGTGAATAGGAAAACTTAGAACTAAGTTAAGCGTTGGTGTATTTATGATACCGCCACCAATTCCTAGTAAATTTGCCGTAAATCCCGCTAAAATGAAAAGTGGAATAGTTTTCTTAAAACTGATTTTTTGCTCATTATTATTTAAAGAGAACTCAATGTGGTTAACTTCTTGTTTATCTACTTCATTTTTTGCCTTATTAACTTTATAAATCATATTAAATCCTGCTATTAATAACGTTATCGCAAACAGAATTTTTAATATAGAATTATCGATTCTAATAACTGAAAATAGAATAGTGGCTAAAATACTTCCTATTATAGAAAAAACACTAAAAAACAATGAAAGTTTAATTTTTGTTCTTTTCTGCCGTAAATAGGTGATAAACCCTGCTAAAGAAGAAAAAAGTATTACGAAAGTACTTGTATCTACTGCTATATTAAGTGGTATTAAAAAGAGGAGATTCATGACAGATACAAAGAAGACCCCACCTCCAATTCCCGCAATTGTAGAAACTATACCGGATAATAGACCCAGCAAAATTAATAAAGATACAAGATAGAAAGATAATTCCATAGGCGATAAAGTGGTATATTCATCATAAACCTTTTTAAAAATAAGAAGCAGAATTTTTTTCAAAAAATAGATAGAAAAATCAATAATTAAATTATAAAAAAGTTATTAGATTAGTAATATAAAATTTAAAATTTAGTCAGTTATCATATATGCCCGAATCTAACGACGATAAACTAATTGTTGCACTTGTAGTATGTTCTCGTTGTGGAAACCCTTTTATGATTAAAAAAGGACAAAAGAAGACTGGGAATTTAATATGTGATAACTGCATTAAATTGGAACAGAGAAAAAAACGACTAGCAGATTCGGTAAAAGAGTCTCAAAAAGATATAAAAAACTCAATTAAAGGTTACAAATCGTCGTTAAGAGTTGCAAAATCTCAACAAATAAAACAAATCTACTTTGAAAAAATCAAGAAAACTTCAGATGTATTAAATAAATCTGTCGAGCTTCTTAAAAAAATAGAGGAAACAAACGATGAAACATATATTGAAGAATTTAAGAAGCTCTTTGATAAAATGAAAAAAGATTACGAAGAATAATAAAGACATTATCGATTGCGAAAAAATTAAGTCATTTTCATTATCTTTTTTGGAAAGAGCCGTAAAACTTCTTTAATCTAGTCAATCCAAATCCTTATAATTAAATCTCCTCAATTCGACAACTAACTTCTGGATTAAATGAAAAATCTTTATTATTCTAGTTTAATTAAGTATAAATAACATTTTAAGATAATATTTCGAATATAAATTAAGGATACCTGATAAAAAAATGCAACTCAAACAAATCTCTGTTTTCTTGCCTAATGAACCTGGGCAACTTGCTAATTTCTTCGAATTCCTAATGAAAAATAATATTTACATTAGATCCGTAACAGTTGCCGAAACAGAGGATTATGGACTAATATTACTTTTAGTAGATCAATTTGATAAATGCATTGATCTTATAGAGGGAAAAGAATATTTACATTCAGTAACGGAAGTTATAGCTGTTAAACTTACAGATAACATAGGTCAATTGTACGAAATTGCTAAAACACTCGGAAGTAATAACGTTAACATCGAATATTTATATACATTCGCAGAAAAATCGTCAAATGGTGACATTATTGCTGTTCTAAGACTAGATGACAATGAGAATGGGATCAAAGTTCTAAACCAAAATGGGTTCAAAGTTGTTGAAAGTTTTACTTAGCTCTTTATAATTAGAGAAAAAACAGGATAAATAGATATATTCTATTCTATTTCGTCTAAAACTTTTGTTTCCTCTATTTTCCTTACTACTCTATAAGAAAAATAACTTATCATCTTTTTAATTGAAAGATACGCACCTACTTTAGGATATATCAATTTTAAGAATAAACCAATTAAAACAATTACTATGACAATATAGAATAATGATTCCAAAACATTCAGCCTTTCAAAAAACAGAAAATACAAGAGATTATGAGCGATATAAATTGTTAAGGAGTAGTAAGAAAAGTAAAACATGAATTTATAGTTCTTTTTTGTCTTAAATATTTCGTATTCTTCAAGGAGAATTAAAACAGAGAACAAAATAAGACTAATTCCAATAGTAGAGATTATTCCGTAAAAAGTAGGCAAATTTAAGAAGAGGAACGAATTTGCGAAAAAAATAAATGCTACTAGAATTCCACCGATTACGATTGAGGGTAAAATTAGCCTTTTTTTCAAGAGAGCTAACCTATTCTTTTTTACTTCTTTATAATAAATTTCGTAGATTACATCACCCACCACTGTTCCAAATAAAAAAACAGCGAAGGACGATAAAATTGGATGCAAACCTATAGGATAATATAAAAGATGATAGAAGAATCCAAATAAATTAGCTTGTCCCTTGAAATTTTGTAAGAAAGATAAGATTATATAATTCAATATCAAGAACACTACTCCAAGGTAAAATCTCGTCTTTTTGGAAGTGTTTAACAATGGAGTTATCATAATTAATGAAATCGCTAATGCAAATAAAAAAAACCAACTCCAAATTTCAGAGGGTCTTGATGTAGAAATTGCAACAACGCTATTGTAAAGCAGGGCTATAACTAGTAAAAAGAGTCCCCTCACAACAAATTCTCTCTTAATTTTTTGATTGTTAATAATTTCTGAAGATTCTTCTCTTAATCCTCCTGTTCTGTAAAATAAATATCTACTAATTCCAGAAATAAACTGATAACTAACCCAAAAACCATATTGTGTAACAAAAAGTGGAACGAAAATAAACGATTTAGAAACTCCAGATAACCACCATTCATTTAAGTGCATCCATAACATAGCAATAACTGCGATTCCACGAAAGTTATCAATACTTTTTAATCGTACCATATTTTAGATTTGAGAAAATTTTGAAGTAATAAAATTAAAAATCCTTATTATTTAGACATTTCCATTAAAAAAATATTAAAAAAAATGATACATTTAACCGAAAGATGATGCTATTCTACTACTTTTAAAGTTTTTCTTTCTTCGACTGCTTTTACCATCCTGTGAGCCAGTTTACCAATTAAGACTTTGATTGCAAAAATTGAACTTGTGTTTTCATACAACCATTTTAATACCAAACCTAACAAAATGATTGTCAGCAGCAGAAATAGTAATAATAGTGGAATATTTAATAGTCCTAAAAATAGAAAATATAAGAGATTATGGGCAATATAAATGGTTAAAGAATAATAAGAATAATAGAATATGAATTTATAGTTCCTTTTAGTTTTTAGAATTTCATACTCTTCAATTAGAACGAAGACTGCAAACAAAATTAGACTAATCCCTAATGAAGATATTATCCTATAGAAAGAAGGCAAGTTTAAGAAATGCAATGATTCTGCTGAATAGACAAATGTTATGAGAATTCCACCAATTATAATTGAAGGTATTATTATCCTTCTTCTCAATAATCTTCTCCTTTTTTCCTTCTCTTCCATGCTATAAATATCGTAAATTATCTCTCCTACCGCTGTTCCGATTAAGAACACTGCAAATGATGAAAGAATTGGATGGAGGCTAATAGGATAATACAAAAAATGATACATTATACCGAAAAAATTAATTTGCCCCTTGAAATCATGCAAAAATGGTAAAATAATAAAATTTATGACCATAAAAAAGAATCCAAGATAGATCCTTATCCAGCTTGATGTTTCTAATAAAGGCCATGTCATAATTAAAGAAACTGCTATTGAAAGTAAAATAAATGAGCTCCAAATATAGAGGGGGTTCAGAATAGCAATAGCTATGCTACTATTATAAATTAACGATACGATTAATAATAAAATAGCCCTTAAAATGAATTCTCTCTTTACAAGTTTTTTTTTGTTGCTTTCCGAAGTTTGTTGTTTTAGTTTTCTTGTTTTATAAAATAAGAAAGTGCTTATTCCTGAAATAAATTGAAAGCTGACCCAAAATATATATTGAATAACCTGCAGCGAAGAATAATAAAACCACTGAGAATCTCCAGATAACCACCACTCACTTAAATGGAGGCAAATCATAGCAATTATAGTGATTCCGCGAAAATTGTCTATACTTTTAAGCCTTAACATCTAAAACATTAAAGATTTTCTTGAAAATATAAAAATAAGTATATTTACTATTTAGACATTTTGATATTTAAAAGTTAATTTTCCTTGAAATCTTCTTTATGGTTTAAGAACTTCTTCCTATTTATTAACAACTTTATCGCGTAAGCAGCTTCGTGTGGAGTATAGAAGATAGGAACTTTTTCTTTTTTAGCCAAATCCTTTAAATCTTCAAAACCTTCACTAAATAGAAATAAAGGAATTAGCGGTTTTTTTCTTCCTGTTTCATTCCAAGCTCGGACGAGTCCACGAAAATGTTCGTCAGACTTCATTCCTAAAAACGGAGGTATTACAGCACTCCCTACAATAATATCAATTCCAGGATCCTCAAACATTTCTCTGGCAACATTGTAATATTGTTGCTCTTCAGCAACTCCTATCATATCGAGTGGGTTAATTTTTTGTACTAATGAAATTAAATGAGGAGCAATTTTTTCTTTTAAAGTGCTGGAGAATTCTGCTAGCTTTAAATTAAATTTATCTATATTATCGCTAAAAAAGACGGCATTACCACCGCTGTTAGTCAGAATCCCTACGTGTTCTCCTTCAGGCGGAGGGACGAGCGAAAGAGTTTTAATGGCAGTGATGAAATCGGAGACATTTTCACACAAAACTGCTCCCGCTTGGGTTATTGCAGATTTGAGAATCTTATAATTAGAAGCGATCGACCCCGTATGACTTTGTGCAGCGAGCATTCCTGTAGCGGTTTTCCCACCTTTTAAAACAATTACAGGCTTTATGGGTGTAATTAATCTTAATTTTTCGTAAAACCTTCTGCCGTTGGAAAGAGTTTCTATATAAACACAGATGACTTTCGTATTAGCATCACGAGTAAAAAATGAAAGGAATTCATCAAATGAAACATCAACCCCATTGCCAATATTTGCAAATTTAGAACAGCCGATAACTTCTCTTTCCATTTGGTAGAAAACAGCGCAACCAAAAGAGCCAGATTGGCTTATCATGCTAATTTCTCCATGAGGGGGTGTTTGTATAAATGAGGCATTGAGTCCGATATCTGCGTTCTGTATCCCAACGCAGTTAGGCCCGATAACACGAATACCTGCTACTCGACATTTACTTACAATTTTTTTTTCTTTTCTTTTACCCTCTTCGTCTATTTCTCCAAATCCAGAAGTTACAATTATAATTCCCTTAACCTTTTTTTCAATACATTGATCCACAACAGATTCTACGACATTTACTGGCACTAATATGATTGCGATATCTATGTCGTCCGTGATATCTAAGATGGACCTGTAAGTTTTTAAACCTTCTATTTCTTTGCTTCCATGAGAAATAAGATACACTTTGCTTGTTAGATTCTTATTACTCAAAATGTTTGTAGTTACTGCATTACCAAATTTTTTTGGATCTGCTGTAGCTCCTATGATAGCAATAGATTTAGGATAAAAAAATACAGAAAGCATAAACTTACGCATCTACCTCGTATATAGCATTTTGAGGGCATACATCAATACACACTTTGCAACCTCTGCAAACTGACTGTTCTATTGACACTTTTTTGACATCCTCACTAAAATTTAGTGCCTGACAACCAAACTTATTAACACATATTAAGCATCCAGTGCATTTCTCTTGATCAACTTCTATAGTGGGGGGAATAATTTGTTGAGCTCGAAATTGATTCGATTCAACTAAAGAACACAAATGCCTAGAGATAAAAACGCGAACGCCTTTAGCTTTAACGGCTTCTTCCATTTTTTCTATAGTTTTCTTTAATTCGTTAGCATCTTCAACCCAAATATTCTCTGAAGAAACGCCACAACCTTTGACGAGATCTTCTAAGACAACGCGGATACCCGGCTCTTTTGTTATAGTGATACCCGTACCAGGATTGTCTTGAAAACCAGTCATGCTCGTAGATCTATTATCTAATATTACAACTAACATATTATTTTTGTTAAAAACCGCATTAATTAATGCAGGAATTCCTGAATGAAAGAATGTTGAGTCTCCCAAAATTGCTAGTACTGGATTATTTTTGCTCTGGACCTTTGCAATTCCGTTAGCTAACCCAATAGAGCCTCCCATACACACTTCTGTATCAATTCCTTCCAATGGTTTGTATACAGCTAAAGTATAACACCCTATATCTGAAGAATTAACGAATTTAGTTTTCATCTTCTTTTCAATTTGCTTAATCGCATAAAATGTCGCTCTATGACCGCAGCCTGGGCACAAAATAGGAAGTCTTGGTGGAATTATCATCATTTCATCGGGTACAGGTACTTTTTTATAAGAAAAACCCATCAGGCGAGCAATATTTTCGAGATAAATTTCACCAGAAAATTCTCCATTTTGTGGGAAAATATCTTTACCATGAATTTTCACCTCTTTTGAAAGCCCTTCCTCGTATGCGATTTGTTTTAAAATATTTTCAAGAAACGGTTCTAATTCCTCTACCACCACGACCTCGTCCGAAGATGCAAATAGTTCTTTAATTAATTTTTTGGGTGGAGGATACACTAATCCGAGTTTTAAAATCGAAACCTTTTTGCTAATCCCGTAAAAATTAAGCGCATCTAACAATTGAGAGTATGGTACTCCTGCTGCTACAAATCCATATCTAACACCATTAATTTTTTCTCCTGATAATTGTAGCGAATTAAAAGGAAAATCATCAGCAAATTTGGAGATTTCTTCTAACCTTTCTAACAACCTCATACGCAATACCCTTGAGTGTGAAGGTAAACATACCCATCTAGAACGATCCCAATCAAATCCGTAATCACGATCAATTAGGTTTACATCTCCAAGAATCACATCCCCTCTCCCGTGGTTTAATCTAGTAGTAGTACGAAATAATACTAAGGATTGATATTCTTCCGAAAAATCAAAGGCATACTTTATCAAATCTTTTGCTTCTTGTGGAGTAGACGGCTCAAATACTGGTACTAATGCATGCAATCCAAAATAGCGATTATCTTGTTCATTTTGAGATGAATAACAATTAGGGTCATCTGCTGAGATCAACACCATACCACCTCTTGCACCCGCATAGCAAGCTGTCATAAAAGCATCTGATGCAACATTTACTCCAACATGTTTCATAACCGCAACTGAGCGTACATTTGACATAGAACCTCCGTATGCAACTTCAAAACCTACTTTTTCGTTCACGCTCCATTCTAATTTGAGGTGTGGGAAAAATTCCTGCATTTCAGCTAATGTTGGTAGTATCTCAGAAGATGGTGTCCCAGGATAACCCGCGCCAATTACTACTCCCGCTTCTAAAATTCCCCGAGCAATTGCTTCGTTCCCTAACATTATGATTTTTTTTCCAGGCTCTTCATACGCAAAATTTGGTCTACTCATTGAAATCCCTCCTAATTTTCATCCCATTTTCAATTCCAAATTTAAATGCTTTCCGGTTTATATCGTGTAATTTAGTAGGGAGATAACTTAAGATAGCTTTTTCGAGCGTTTCTTTTTTAAGTGGTAAAACTTCTAATCCAATTAGAGCTCCTAACATTACAACATTCATCGTTCTAGGATTCCCCAAATCTGTAGCAATTTTAACGCCATCTATAAAAAATATATTGTTTGAAACGTTTTTCAGAAAATCGCGAATCTCCGTTAGATTTGGATAGTCCATTCCCATTTGGTGAATCATCGGAGGAACTACAATGTTCTCATTAATCAGAAAAACAGTTTCAGGTCCCGCGTAATTGAAAATCCGAACTGCCTCACTCGCCTCAAAAGCCAAAATTGTGTTAGTTCTCCCTCGTGGAATTAGTGGACCTTCTACTTCAGTGCCAAAACGAAGGTATGATGCAACAGAACCGCCTCTCTGAGCCATGCCATGAGTCTCAGCTGTTCTAACCTTATAGTTGTCTAATAAAGCAGCGTAAGAGAGAATTTGGGCTGCCCGAATTACACCTTGACCTCCTACTCCTACATTTAATAAATTATAACTCTTAATTACCATGATTTTATATTATCTAAAATTAAGCGTTTTACTATCCTCTATAATTTTAACTAATCTCTTAAGTTTAATTAATTTATTCGTTAAAAATGACAATGGGATTTGAGTGGGAGGCGCTAATTTCTATTTTGGGAAGATATAACAATAACATCGTGCTATTCTTAATGAAAAAATTACAGAACTGAACATAAACGGGAAGAAATAATTATAATATAACAGTAGTAAATATTAGGATTTTTTTATTATTATTAAATTCAAAGAATATAATGACATCTGATTAATTGTGCTATGAATTAGTTTTTCTCCGTTTATACTCTTCTTTAAATAAATGATTTATGCTTATTAAGATCTTAATAAATTTGGTTTTTGATTTTGTAGTAACTTATCGAACAAAAATTTTTCACACAAAATTGGTTAATTTTGGTTGAATTTGGTTAATTTTGGTTGAAGAAATTCGAGAAAAAGTTTATTTTTAAATTAAATCTATGAATTATCTTAGCAGTTATATTTAAATTTAAGATTAAATAATTAAAGAAAGAGAAATATTATTTCAAATATGCCACTATCATGTAAATTTATTGAATATTCAAATAGAGCGTTTCTAAATTTAGCCGATTATCGATAAATTTAAATTATAAAAAATCTATATTAAATCTAGAAAATTTCGATTTTCTATCTTGTAGTGGAATGTTTCGATTTTAGCCAGTAATTTATTCCTCCACGAATGAATGAGTTTTTTTCGCTAATAAAAATATTCCATTACTTTTTTTTTTGATTCCACTACATTCTATTCAATTTTTGGTTGCATTTTTTGAAACTATGTTTGTCAATCACATTTTGGTAGTATTAATAGAAGAAAATATAGAAAAGTGGTAAGAGAAATTAAATATTTTTAAATGATAACCGCATCCCAAATGTGTCTTATTAATTATAAAAATTTTAAACATATGTTATAATTCAAATTCATAATGAACTAAAGTTTAAATTTTAATCAGTTTATGTAAAAAAATAAATCTCAAAGTTGAATATTATGGGAAAATTTGAAGGAAAGGTGGCATTTCTTACAGGTGGTGCATCTGGACTAGCAGAACAGGCCGCTAAAGATTTTGCTGCTGAAGGATCAAAAGTTATTATCTTCGATATTGACAGAGATAACGGAACGCGTGTTGAAAAAGAAATCAAAGACGCTGGTGGCGACGTATTATTTTTTGAGGGAGATGTAAGAAAAGCTGATTCCGTTGAAGCTGGAGTAAATCAAGCTTTTGAAAAGTACGGAACTGTTGATTTTTTAGTTCACTCTGCCGGTATTTTAAAGGATGGAATGATACATAAATTATCGGAGGAATATTGGGATGATGTGATTAATACTCATCTTAAAGGATTTTATCTAACCTTACAAGCTTGCGCTAAACGATGGATTGCCTATTGCAAAGAAAATCCTAAAGAGAGAATCGCAGATTACCCCGATAAGCGAGTGATTACAATTAGCAGTCAAGCAGCTGAAGGCAATATTGGGCAATTGAACTATTCTGCAGCTAAATCTGGAATGATAGGAATGGTAAAAACAGCGGGGTTAGAACTGATTCGTTATAATGTTAGATCGCACGCAATCATGCCCACTTTAATCGAAACTCCAATCCTCGGTGAGTTATTAAGTAAACAAGATGGTAAATGGAGAAAATACTATTCTGGAAGGATTCCCTTAGGAATAGGAGAATCTAAATATGTGTCTGAAGTTATATTGTTTTTATGCAGCGACGCAGCGTGGTTTATGAACGGAGAGATTATAGGGATAAACGGCGGTCGTTTAGATAAGGTTTAGATAAAGGTTAATTTAATTATAAAAAATTATTTTTCATTTTTCTTATTCTCTGTTTATATTCGTATTGTTAAATTCCTTTATTAAAATTGGAATAATTTCATTAAGATCCCCTACGATCCCATAGTGAGCAACGTTAAAAATAGGAGCGTTTGGGTCCTTATTAATTGCAACTATAACATCGGAATTTTCCATACCAACAATATGTTGGATTGCCCCGGAAATACCGCACGCAATATATAGTTTTGGAGAAACAGTTACACCAGTTTGACCAATTTGTCTATCTGGATCGAGCCAATTTAACTCAATGGTTATTCTTGACCCTCCCAATTCGGCGCCTAGTACATTTGCCAAATCTTCTATCATTTTAAAGTTATCTTTAGAACCTACTCCTCGCCCCCCCGCTACTATGATTTTGGCGTCTTCCAGATTTACTGTAGTTTTACTCGTATTTATAACTTTTACAATCTTTGAAACGGAATCTTTCTCTTCAAAAAAGTAATCAATTTTTCTAATAGATGCTATGTTTTTCCCTTTCTTAGGTGCTTTGAAAATCCCGGGTCTCACTGTAGCCATTTGTGGCCGACTAGAGGGGGTTCTAATTGTAGCCATAATATTACCTCCAAAAGTAGGACGGGTTTGAAGAAGATTTCTCGTCTCGAGATTAATGCTTAAACCAGTACAATCTGCAGTTAAACCCGCATTTAGTCTTTTAGCTACTCTTGGCGCAAAATCCCTTCCAGTAGGAGTAGCTCCAATTAATATTATCTCTGGTTTTTGCTCAATTATTAACTCTGAAATTACCTTTACGTATAAATCTGAATAATAATCTTTCAATATAGGCGAACGCACATAGATTATCTCATCCATTCCATAATGGCTAAAATCGTCCAATTTTTCGTCAAAGCTATTTCCTAATAATACAAATGTTAAATTAACGCCTAATGCATCTGCTAATTCTCGTCCTTTTCCTAATAATTGGAACGCTACATTATGAATTTTACTTTTGTAATGTTCAGCAATAACCCAAACGCCTTTAAACTGGGATAAATCCATTTTCTCAATTGTGCCTTCATCTGTTTCTAATGTTATCGCTTCTACAGGACAAACTTCTACACACGCTCCGCATAGATTACAGTTTGGTAATACTTTCGCTTTATCATTTACTAATTCAATTGCGCCATAGGGACAACTGTCTAAACAGTTTCCACATCCAGTACATAACTCATCGTCAATGATAATACTCAATTACAGCGTCCTCCTAAAAAATTTTATCTTTTTTTAAATTTTGGCACAATTTTAGAGCTATTTCTTCAAGCGTTCCCCTTAAAATAATGTGATCACCCTTTCTTTCGGGAGAGAAAATTTTCCAAACTTCAGTGTTCGAACCATTTAAACCAATTTTAGATCTATCAGCGTTTAGATCGTTGGCATCATAGTGTGTAATTTTGGAATCATCATGTGCTTTCATAATTCCCGCCATACTAGGATACCTAGGTTTATTAATATCGTTTAAAACAGATATTAATGCAGGCAATTTCGTTTCAATTACTACTATCTCGACAGCTCTGAATTTTCTTTCAGCAACTAATTTATCCCCATTTAATTCTACGCTTAAAACATAGGCAATTTGTGGAATTCCTAACTCTTCTGCTAATTCTGGGGGAACCTGTCCAGTGTCTCCGTCTATAGCTTGAGCACCACAAATAACAAGATATTTTTGATCCGATTCAGATTCATTTATTATTTTTTCGATTGCTAATGCTAACGTATAGGATGTAGCAAGCGTATCTGCTCCAGCGAAAGCTCTATCCGTTAATAGATATCCTTTATCTACCCCCATCGCTAAAGCTTCCCGTAATATTTCTTCTGCCTGTGGAGGACCCATACTGAGAACTACAACTTCAGCACTGTGTTTTTCCTTTAAAGTTAAAGCTAATTCAATAGCATTTCGATCGTTAGGGTTAATTATAGATAAAATCCCCTCTCTTACAAGCGTATTGGTTTTAGGGTCTATTTTTACATCTGATACGCCTGGTACTTGTTTTACGCAAACAAATATTTTCAAATCGAAATCCCTTTTTATATAACTCCCTAAATTAAATTATCAATTTCTTGTTAAAACGAATAATTTATTTAAGAAAAATAAATTTTCCGAAATTAAAACAGAAATATGAAAGAAAAATTAGTTATTTAATAATAATAATTAATCTCATTTGTATCAATTAAGCTCCTTTTCTTAGTAAAGTAGTAGCAATTACTAACCTTTGAATCTCACTTGTCCCCTCGTATATTTCACCCATTTTGGCATCGCGGAAATATCTTTCTACAGGATAAGCTTTCATTAAGCCATAACCTCCGTGTATTTGAACAGCACCATGAGCTGCTAGCATTGCGGCTTCGGATGCAACTAATTTCGCCATAGAACTTGCCAATCCAAATTCAATTCCATTATCATGTAAATAAGCTGCTTTATAAGTAAATAATCGTGCTGACTCAATAGCACACGCTATATCGGCAATTTTCCATTGAATAGCTTGGAATCTTCCGATAGGTTTGTTAAACTGGACCCTTTCATTTGCATACTTAATTGAAGCTTCTAGTGCTGCTTGACCTAAACCGACACATTGAGCGGCAATACCTATTCTTCCAAAATCTAATATTTTCATAGCCATCTTAAAACCTTCTCCTAGGTTTCCTAATATATTCTCCTGAGGTACTCTGACATCTTGGAATACGAGTTCTGAGGTGTTTGATGCCCGAACCCCCATTTTATCTTCTTTTACCCCCACGGAATAACCAGGCGTATTAGCATCTACTATAAAAACTGTCATTTGTTTTCTACTTTCCTTTTCGCCAGATTTAGCTACTACTAGTAATGTCTTCGCAATGCCACCAGATGTTGCGAATATCTTGGTTCCATTGAGGATATATTCATCTCCATCTTTAACTGCCGTTAATTGAACTCCTCCTGCGTCGCTTCCAGCATTAGCCTCCGTAAGACAAAAAGCTCCCACTTTATTACCTTTTGCGAGATCAATTAAAAATTTTTGTTTTTGTTCTTCTGTACCGTATTTATAAATAGGATAGGCAGCAACCCCATTGTGTACCGCTGTTGTAATTCCCCATGCGGCGTCTGCGCGCGAAATCTCTTCAATAACGATACTAAAACCTATTGTATCGTTATGAAGTCCTGCTCCTCCATATTCTTCTGGAATACAACCGCCAAAGTAATTCATTTCTTTCATTTTTTGAAAGACGCCATCATCTAATTCTTGCTTTTCATCGCTCTCTCGAGCAACAGGTACAATATACTCTTCAGCAAATTGTCTGGTAATTTTTTTTAACATTTTTTGCTTTTCAGTAAGCGAAAATTCCATAAAATCACAATTAAGTATTTTTATTTTTATTTTTTAAATATATATTATAATTTAAATTATCCTAAAAGATAAAGTCATCCGTGTTATAGAGTATTTTTAAACTTAACTCTAACAAATCTTTACCTTCTTTCTAAGAATTCCCTTAATTTTCTTTTTGGTTCTCCCGAAGAAAAGCGTTCTTGAAAAGCTTCCCCTTCCATTTGAAAGCCCTTCTCATTGTTATAGATCCCCATTTGTATCAATTGCTTGCTTAATGTGATGGCTCTACCGGAATTTTTTACCATCATTCTTGCTATTTCTTTTACTCTTATTTCAAGTTCTGCCAACGGCACGAGTTCATTAATTAAACCAATATTTAAAGCTTCTGGAGCGTTGATAATTCTTGAAGTGTATATGAGTTCTTTTGCTTTCAAAGGACCTATTAAACGAATTAATCTTTGAGTAGCTCCTGCAGCAGGAGTCATCCCCCACTTGGTCTCGACTTGTCCAAATTTCGCGTTATCGGCAGCAATAATGATATCAGCACATAACATAAGCTCAAATCCCGCAGTAAGGTTTAATCCCTTTATTGCAGCGATGACAGGAATCGGTAAATCCTCAAATTTACTAAAGATTTTCTGTAATTTCCTTGTCAAATCTTTTGATTTAGATTCGTCTAGAGTTACGAGCCATTTAATATCAAGTCCAACGGTGAAAATATCGTCTAAAGAAGTAGTGATTACTAACACTCGGATTTTATTGTTTTGTTTAATCTCATTTTCAAGAATTTGATCTAATTCGCTAACAACAGCAAGATCAAACGAATTTCTTTTTTTAGAGTTATTAAGATAGAGCCAAAAGATCTCATCTTCTAATTTAGTAAGCCAGAATTTATAATCTGTCATGATCTGACTATTATAATTAAAATTATTTGATAAAAATTTGGGATTTTAGGCGATTTATCAATAAATTATAAACCAAATTATCAAATATTATCAGTTCTAGTTTTAATAATTGATTTTAACACAGAATAAGAATTGAAAAGGTGATGATTTAGTGGCAAAAATAGCAATTATAGCGACAGATGGATTTGAGGAAGCAGAACTTATTTACCCCTTTTATCGATTAAAAGAAGCGGGACACGAAAGTGAAGTAATTAGTCTTGGAAAAAGACCCATTGTGGGGAAATTTGGATACATAATAAAACCTTCTTTTAAAATTGATGAAGTGAGCCCCAACGATTACGATGGAGTTATCGTACCTGGCGGAACCAAAAATCCTGATTACCTCAGAAGAAATAAAGAAGTTCTTGAATTCGTGCAGACAATAGATCAACAAAATAAATTAGTTGGCGCGATTTGTCATGCCGGATGGGTGCTAATATCTTCAAAGGTCATAAGAAAGAGAAAAGCAACAAGTTATTATGCAATAAAAGACGATATGATTAACGCCGGAGCAAATTTTAAAGACTCATCGGTAGTAGTTGATGGAAATTTAATAACATCAAGGATGCCAGATGATTTACCAGACTTTATGAAAGAAGTCTTAAAATTCATACGAGGTTAATTCTACAACTATTTTAATCCTAAATTTGAGATGAAATTTACGTTTTAAAAATTTTTTTCGAATTTTAGGTCAATCCTATAACTTGGAACGCAAAGAACTTTATAATTATGAGCCCCTATCTTTAAGAACTCTAATAATTATAAACATACATAGTAATTTAAATGAAAAGGTGAAACTTAAATGAGCACAATCATGGAACTAAACAAAACATTCGAACGCTTATCTTTAGAAAATGAGGAATTCAAGGAAGAATTAACATTTTTCAAAAAAAATATCATCCAAGTAAATATGCCTGACTCTGATTTCAATTTCTGGGTCGAATTTGGAAACGGAGTATATTTATCTGAAAAGGGAGTAAAAGATAATCCGCCGATTACATTCACTATTCCTAAGAAAAACTTGAATTTAATTCTTGAAGGAAAACTTGTATGGTTTGGTGAGTTTTTCAATGGAAATCTTAAAGTTGAAGGCGATCTCCAATATACATTAGTTTTTTTTGATATCGTAAAGTTAGCATTAGAAATTACTAACGAAATAGGAGGTGTGTAATTTGAATAGGACATTTATATGGGGTCATCGAGGAACTGGATTCACTGGCACACAAAATACTATGTCTTCTTTTCAGAATGCAATTCTGAAATATTCAGTCGATGGAATAAAAACTGAAACAAAATTATCAAAAGAAGGCGAAGTTGTATTAAGTTATTTTAATACTCTTAAAATAAACGGGGAAGATGTTCCAATCCAAGAATTAACTATAGAAGAAATCAAAACATTTAAACTCGAAAATAATGAAACAATCCCTACTCTACTCGAAGTTCTCGAAGCGTTTGAAAGTTATGATACTAAATATAATTTTGACATTGCAAATCCTGAAGAGGGAATAGAAATCATCAGAACCGCTAAGGAGTATGGATTAGTAGATCATATAGAACTCGCTAAACCTTCAACACGCCCAGATTCTCTCAGCAATTTTTTTACTGAAGTTAGAAATTTCGATAAAAATGTAACTTTGATCAACTCTGTCTTCTTAAAACATTCAGTAATTGAAGATAAACATCTAGAACTCGAAGATATGAGAAAATTAAACATCAAAGGTTTTAATGTAAACTACAATTTGGCAAATTTCGAACTATTAAAAAGAATTAAAGAACATGGTTTCAAATTATGTGTATGGGGCGTTCTTTTTAAAAGATCAATGAAAAAATTTCTTACTATGAAATATAATGGTGAATACATAGACGCAATAATGTCAAATCAACCAGATAGATTAGTAAAATTCCGTAATGAATTTCAAAACTAAAAATTTCTTTGTTTTCTTCTTTTTTTTTTAACGAATATTAGATATAAAGAATATTTTAAATAACTGGAAACATGATAAATAAAAAAAAGGGTGTTTTAGTGTCCGTCTTGGACTCCTAGAACGACTAAGTTTTCGAGACATTTTATGCCTCTTATTTCATCAGCTTCTATAAAGATAAAATCATTCTTTTTCAGTTTAACTTCTTCTACATTTTTTGTAAAAATTCCCGAACCATCTAATACTAGAAAGAAAACAGCATATGGTTCTGGGTGGGGGTCTATTTCCAGTCCTTTTTCTAAACAAACGCGAACTATGTTAAACTTCTTTTTTGATTTAATAATTTTCTTTAAAGCCGGCTTTCCTGATAAAAATTCTAAATTTTTTAAAAAATCTGCCATAACTACATCACTTTTGATGCGTCTATATTTTTTTTAATAGTTTTAGTGTCCGTCTTGTACAGCTAAAAATACTAGATTCTCAAGACATTTAATTCCTCTTATTTCATCGGCTTTAATAAATTGAAAACCATTTTTTTTAAGGGTGACCTCTCCAGCTTCACTTGTAAATATTCCAGAGCCCTCTAACACTAAAAAAAATACTGCGTAAGGTTCTGGGTGTGGTTCTATTTCAAAACCAGTTTCTAAGGTGACGCGATTAATATTAAACATTTTAGATTTAATAATCGTCTTTAACAGAGGTTCACCTGATAAAAATTCTAAATCTGAGAGAAAATTATTCATTTTTTAGACATCACTTCCATTTTTTTTTTCATCATCATCATTTTTTTCTTTGTTTTTCCCGTTTCCGCCAACCTCTTAGGCATTGTTCTCTTATGTAGCAAATAACCTACAATAAATAATGCCACAACCCATATGGTTAGCAATACGATATTAAATTGATACATAAAGAAATTGCTTCCGTCTACGCAAAATCTTAATAAATCCGTTAGAAAGGTTATTGGCGAAAAAAAGGATAAAATCAATAAATGAGGGGGCAAAGTATGAAGAGGAATAAAAATTCCGCTCATAAATAATAAAGGGAACTTAATAAGATTCATAATAATCATCACATTAGAAGTCATATCTGTAGGATATGCTGCAACTAATAGCCCCAATAGAGATCCTAAGATTGCCATAAGACAAATCCCTAAAAACATTAAAAAGATCGTTGCAATTGAAATAAACGCAATTGAAAACATTAAGATAAAGATTATTGTTATAATTGATGTAATTATTAACGAGTATAGCGTCGATGCAATGACTATCCCTAATAATATTTCGTTTAACGATATTGGAGAGACTAAAATTCGTTCTAACGATTTTTCACGAGTTTCAATAGGTAACACAACGGGTGAAATTGCTGTCGCAGTGAAAAAAGAAGTCATAGATACGATTCCAATAAACACATGATTTATAGGGATGGCTCGACCAATAGCCCAAGAAAGCGTCATAAAGAAAGGAAATAACAAGCCAAAAATTAAAACGGGACCTTTTTTTATATAGAGCGAGATGTTTTTCTTACTTAATAACCAAATTCTATTCAAACTATCGCTTATCATTTTTCTAATCCTCCTATCGAAATTGAATCTTCTTTTATTAGATGGATAAAAACCTCTTCTAACGAGGTTTCTTTAACTTTAAAATCAGAAATCTCTATATTATTTGCTTTAGAATGATTATATAACTTAGATATATCTTTTAAAACATCGTAGCTAGATATAGAGTAATATTCGTTTTTTTCCTTAATACTATCGAATGTATTCATCAAGGAGGCTTTTTGATCGTTAGATATAATTCCATCAATTTTAAATCGGATTGTAGATGTAGATTTAAATCGTTCGCGAATATTGTCAGGACTTTCATCAGCTATAATTTTACCTCTATTCATAATCAAAATTCTATCGCAAATGGTTTGAGCTTCTTGCATATCGTGTGTAGTAATTAAGATCGTTTTTCCTTCCTTTTTCAATTGAAGAATGCGGTTTCTCATTAATTTAACAGAAATGGGATCTAAACCACTTGTAGGCTCGTCAAGAATTAGAATAGATGGCTCGTGAAGTAACGCTAAACAAAAATTAAGACGCTGTTTTAGCCCTTTTGATAGCGCTTTTGTTTTAGAATGCATTTTATCGATTAAACCAAATTGTTCTAGTAGTTTTTTTGAGCGCTCTTCAATTTTTTCCTTCGGAAAACCATATATCCCACCTGAGAATTTAAGGTTTTCCCATACAGTAAAATCTGAAAAAGCATTGCTAACTTCTGGAACGATTCCAAAATTTATTTTATATTTCCTTAGATTTTTCGTTATATCTTCGTTAAAAATTTCAATTATTGCGTTGTCTTCTAATTGAAAAATACCAGTTAATAATCGAATAGTAGTAGTTTTACCAGCACCATTAGGACCAAGGATCCCTACTATTTCTCCTTCAAAAATGTCAAAAGAAACATTGTTTACAGCGATGAGATCCTCAAATCTTTTATAAAGGTTAGAAACTTTAATTGCAATAGATTCCTTTCCCAAATATAGTTCTTGGTTAATGTTATTCGTATCTTTTTTTTGAAAAGTCATTTATTTCTCACAAAATCCTTATGCTAATCTATTTAGATAGAGTTTATTAAAAGAATTTAATTTACTACTTTACATGTAAAGTAGATAAAAAAAATATTTAACCCAAATTAAATTATGGATTTCATTTTATTAGTTTTAATCGCAATTTCTTTGGCAATGGATGCGTTTGCAGTTTCAATCTCTAGTGGAATCATTATTAAAGATGTTAAATTAAAACACGCCTTAAAAATTGCGTCATCCATGGGTTTTTTCCAAGGATTTTTTACGCTTTTAGGTTGGCTTGGAGGAATAAGTATCGCACATGTAATCTCAAATATTGATCATTGGATTGCGTTCGCTTTACTTTTAGTAATTGGAGCTAAAATGATTTACGAATCTAGAAAAACTGACTTAGACGATGATAAAAAAATCAACCCTCTCAAATTTTCCGTTTTAATACTATTAGGCATCGCAACGAGCATTGACGCGTTAGCTATAGGATTAAGCTTTGCAATTTTGAATGTCTCAATCTTAGTTTCTGCAATACTAATTGGAATTGTAGCCTTTGGTTTTTCCTTCCTCGGAGTGCTTATTGGAAAAAAAGTTGGTCAAATTTTCGGGAATAGAGTCGAATTAATTGGTGGGCTTATTTTAATCTGCATAGGAGTTAGTATATTGATAGATCATTTGTTTTTTGCGTGAAATCTTCCAATAACTCTTGCGTCAATAATAAATAAAATTTTTTCGGACCAAAAAATTATTTTAAATTAAATGTAAGTCTAACTTATATAGCGAAATAAAATGTGATTTTAAATATGAAGAAGGAAGATATTTGTTTCATGTCTGCTTGCGAAATGGCAGAAAAAATTAAAACACAAGAGTTAACGTCCCAAGAAATTATAGAGATATTCATCGAAAGAATTCAAAAGATAAACCCAATAATTAATGCTTATTGTACTCCGACGCTGGAATTAGCAAGAGAGATGGCAAAAGAAGCAGATGAAAGAGTAAAGGAAGGTAAAAAATTAGGAACCTTGAATGGAATTCCAATTTCTATAAAAGATGAAACTGAAGTAGAAGGAATACGAACCACATTTGGTAGTAAAATCTTTGAGAATAACAAACCGCGGAGAGATGATATAGTTGTTAAAAGAGCTAGGGCTGCTGGTACTGTGATTTTAGGCAAAACAAATACTCCCGCTTATGGATTTAAGGGAGAAACAGATAATTTAATTTTTGGGGTTACCAAAAATCCTTGGAATTTGGAAAGAACTCCCGGAGGGTCTAGTGGCGGGGCTGCGGCAGCTGTAGCATCTGGACTGAGTCCATTAGCAATAGGCTCAGATGGGGGAGGATCTATTAGGATTCCTAGCAGTTTTTGTGGTACTTATGGGCTCAAACCTACCTTTGGTCGAGTTCCTCAAAGTAATATGTTATTATTTGGTTATCTTGGTACATTCGTTCATAAAGGTCCAATTGTTAGGTATGTCAAGGACGCTGCATTATTATTGGATGTGTTGGCAGGAGAGCACTTTTCGGATCGATATTCTTTACCTCAACCAAATTATAGTTATTTAGAAAAAATTAATGATAAGCCCAGAAAATTAAGAATAGGGTATTCTTTAGATTTAGGATTTGCGGAAGCACTTGATCCTAAAGTTGAAAAATCAGTTTTAGATGCTATTCAAAAATTTGAACAGTTAAACTGGTCAGTTGATAAAAGTAATGTAAGAATAAAAAATCCTGAATCGCTATTCTGGACTTTTTGGGCATCGGGATTTGGTTATACATTTCAACCTTTTTTGAAAAAATGGAAAGATAAAATGGATCCTGATTTTGTGGAGATTATTAATATTGGATTAAATTTTTCCTCAGTAGACCTGAAAATGGCAGAAGTTCAAAGAGAAATGATATATATTAACATTTCCAGACTTTTGAAAGATTTTGATATAATTATAACTCCAACTGTTGCGTGTCCTGCGTTTGAATTAGGTAAATCTGGAATTTATGATAGAGAAACGATGAAATCAGATGTAATTATAAATGAAAAAAGAGTTTCACTGTTAGGCTGGCTATCTTTTACATATCCCTTCAATATAAGTGGTCATCCAGCAGCTTCAGTCCCCTGTGGATGGACTAGTGAGGGGTTGCCAATTGGAATGCAAATTGTGGGAAAGAGATTTGATGAATTGACAGTACTTCAAGTCTCAAAAGCTTTCGAAGATATATCTCCTTGGCAAGATAAAAAACCAATCTTCTTTTAAATGAAGTTTTGTATAATTAAGTTAATTTCCAGTCTTTCTTAGCTAATATCATTGTTATCGTGTAAACATTGCTTCACTAATTAATAACCAAAATTTTTTCGGACCAAAAATTTATTTTAAATTGAATGAAAGTTTAACATACATAGTGATTTTAATATGTTTGATAAAGATTATTTAGAAAAAATTAGAGTAGAAAAACAAAAATGGGAAGAAAAAATAAAAGAGTCAAAAGAACGCGATGTAAAATTCGTAACTGATTCTGAAATTCCCATAAAGAGATTATACACTCCACTGGATGTTAAAGGAGATTATTTAGACACAATTAACTTTCCCGGTCAAGAGCCTTATACAAGGGGCGTTTATCCATCTATGTACCGTGGTCGATTGTGGACTATGAGATTATTCTCTGGACATGGCACTCCAGAAGAGACTAATCTACGATGGAAATATCTATACAAAAACGGCGAAACTGGGTTCAGTGCAGCCGTGGACGCACTTACATTTAATGGAATTGACCCTACAAATCCAGATGGCGCACCAGAAGTTGGAACATCCGGTGTTCCGCTTTATTGCATTGATAGTCTTTTCGCTCTAACAGAGGATATCCCAATAGATAAAATTAGTGTAGCTTTGGTCGTAGAGCCTTTTACATGTGCGCCTGTTTGTGCAATGTATTTTAACATGGCACAAATGCGTGGATATGATCTAAAATCTTTAATGGGAACAACGCAAAACGATATTTTAACGATGACTGTCGGATACATCCCATATAAGAACAGTCCACCAAATCATTTATTGCGAGTTGCGTGTGATTTTATTGAATGGACAGTAGCTCAAAAAAATGTTCCGCTTTGGCATCCTATTAATTTTACTGGTTATAATTACAGAGAGGGTGGCATTGATGCAATTCAAGAACTCGGATTTGTTTTTGCAAGTGCATGCTCTCATATCGATAACCTAGTAGAAAGAGGCTGGAAAGCTGACGATTTTGTTGGAAGGCTAGCTTTTCATTTAGCAGCTCACAAAGATTTCTTCGAAGAAATCGCTAAATATCGTGCAGCTCGAAGGATCTGGTATAAACTTATGAAGGACAAATACGAAGTCAAAAATCCCAAAAATTTCGGTTTCAGGTTCCACGTACAAACTGCGGGAAGTTCTTTGACTGCACAATTACCTATGATTAATATCGTTCGTACAGCGATACAAGGATTGGAAGCTAACTTAGGTGGATGCCAATCCCTTCACACAAACTCGTACGACGAAGCAATCTGTTTACCATCAGAGCAAGCGGCTTTGGTTGCCTTAAGAACCCAACAAGTGATCGCAGATGAAACGAGAATAACCAATACAATAGATCCATTGGCGGGAAGCTATTATGTTGAATGGTTAACTGACGAGATCGAGGAGCGAGTATGGAACTACATGGATAAAATCCAAAAAGTAGGGTCCATCGATAAAGCACTATCTTCAGGATGGCTCTATAAAGAGATGAGAGACGCTTTCCATAAGAGAAGAACTCGCATGGAGAAAGGGGAAGAAATCATGCTCGGTGTCAATAAGTACAATGTACCTTATGACACGGTTACCGATGTTTTCAGAACATCGCAAAAGGCTATCGATATCGAAGTTGATAGGATTAACAAATTAAAAGCAAGGAGAGACAACGCAAAACTAGAGAAAATTTTAGACAAGCTAAGAACTGTATGTGAGAAGGAGGAGAATGTCATGCCCATAATAATGGAAGCTACAAAAGAAGGAGCAACTATTGGCGAGATCTGTGATATTTACAGGGAAATATGGGGTATATGGGAACCCCCATTAGCTATTTAATTGAGGTGATAAGTATGAATGATAGAAAAATTAGAGTTTTAATGTCAAAACCGGGTATTGATGGTCATTGGAGGGGCGGTATCGTAGTATCAAGGGCATTAAGAGATGCTGGAATGGAACTTATATTCGGAGGGTTTCAGAATGTCAACCAGATCGTTGAAGCAGCAATTCAAGAAGACATAGATGTGCTTGGTTTGTCGATACACAGTGGGGCTCATTTTGCGTATACAAAACAGGTGATCGATTCATTAAAAGAAAAAGGTGTTTTTAACGACATTCTCGTTTTAGTAGGAGGCGTTATTCCCGCACAAGACTTCCCAAAATTAAAGGAAATTGGCGTAGCTAATGTATACGGTCCTGGGTCAATGACAAGTGATATTGTAGAATTTATTAAAGAAAACATAAAGAAATAATCTCAAATCTAAATTCTTTTTATTTATGTTTAAAAAATTAATCAGCATTGTATTAATAGTCTGAGCTGTTAAAAAATGGTAAAATCTTTTCAAATTCCTTGGGCAGCATGGAGAGATCCTAATTATTTGGAATTATCCTTTCCCGATTCCTGGGATGTATCTGCTTGTAGGATGAATGGCGCTGATGGACCTGTTTTAAATGATGATGAAATCAAGCAATCGATTTTAAATCCCATTGGGACTCAAAGGATATCGGAGTTAGCAAGAAGTAAGGAAACTGTAGTTATTGTTGTTGATGACATGACAAGAACTACTCCCGTATCAAAAATTATTCCTCATGTCCTTGATGAATTAGATAAAGCAAGTATAAATATTGATCAAATCACGATCTTATTGGCTTTAGGTGCCCACAAACCAATGAACAGACAAGACTGCATTCTTAAACTCGGAAAAAATGTGGTAAATACAATTAACATAGAAAATCATCATCCTTACGAGAACTTAACAAACCTTGGGGAATCCAAGATAGGCACGCCTATAGAAGTTAATTCTACCTATGTGGATTCTGATTTAAAAATCTCTATCGGGGGCGTGATTCCTCATCCCTTAGCTGGATTTGGTGGAGGTGCTAAAAACGTATTGCCTGGGGTATGTGGGATTCGAACGCTTGAGGCTAATCATTCTGCTGGCATGCGAGGAGTTGGTGTTGGGATAGGACGAATGACGGATATAAGAAAGGATATTGAGGATATTGCAGATAAAGTTGGATTGGATTTTTCTATCAATGTAATCCTAACTGAATCAGGAGAAATTGCTGCCATGAGCTCAGGACATTTCAGAGACGCCCATAGGAAAGCAATGGAAATAGGAAAACGGAATTACGGTACTAAAATCACTATTAACAACCAAATTTGCTTCTTCAATCTATTTCCTGAGGATTCTGAACTAAATCAATCGATTAAGGGATTTAATTTTTTAATGAACGCCCCAAATAATATGCTCGATAGAAAAGGTAGTATTGTTCTAATGTCGTCTTCATACGAAGGTCGAGGATATCATAGTCTAATTGCCGAAACAGGAGCTAAATTATATAAAAATATTGGCGATAGTATCATATGGAGAGCTTTTGTTAAAAGAAGAAAAGTATATTTCTTTTCCCCAAATATAAGTGAGCCTGAATTGTATCATTTTTATCCAAAGTCCGTGAAATTATATCACGATTGGAACAATTTAATAGACGAATTAACTATAGTTCACGGAGATTCTCCAAAGGCAGCGCTCTTTCCTTGTAGCATACAATTGTCTGAAAAATAAAATCACTTATTCTCTTGATTGAGAATTGATATAATAAAAAAATAAAATAAAAGTTATCTTACGATTTTTGGTTTTAAAACTAATTTTGGGTCCTTTCTTCACTTATTATTCAGTTTGTCGTTAATTCCAGCAATATCCTTTACTATCTTTTTTTTGGCTTCAATATCGTATTGTGTTGTGATGGCAATTTGCTCCATTACGGGGGAACCTCCACCATGATAACCTCCAACTTGATAAATCCCTCCAGTTGCAGAACATAGCATATCTCCAACAAATCGCCAGAATTGAGCAGCGTTTTCGGGTGCGATCTTTGGGTTTCTAGTGATGTATTTATTAAGATAATCCTTCAATTCTGGATTTAAGAAGTCTTTTTCATGAGGGAAAGTCGCTGGAATACCACCTGAGATATCACATATAATTTCTGCTTCGCGATATACATTTTCTCCAGTTAAACATCGTCCTACGTTACAATAAATAGAATTTGGAATGAAGCTTCCAGGTCCATACGGTATAGATCCAATGCCAGGCACGTATACTTCGGGTTTACCTAGATCAGAAGCTGTATATCCTGCGGCGTAGCCAAGTTCCGTAACCATAATTAATTCGGCTAACTTGTGTCTTACATGGGATGCTTTATGAATATTATTATATTCAGCGGCTAAAGCAGCCGTACCTACCATTAAATCCCCGATTGCTGGCTTACATCCGGAATAGCTATGTCGATGAAATAATGCAAATAATAACGCAAGAGCACCTGCATGTTGATATTCCCCACATAGAAAAACTTTCTCCCATGGAATAAAAACATCGTCAAAAATTATGTAGGAGTCCGTAGCTCCTGGCATGAATCCTCTCTTGAAATGCTCTCTCTCTCTTAGATTGTGAATTGTAACAACTTGCTTTACGCCTTCATAATCACCGGGGATTGCAAAAGCAACCGCGTAATCTTTATCTTCGGGTCGTAATGATCTTGTAGGGACAACTATTATTTCATCAGAAACTGAAGCTTCTGAAATGTGAACTTTACATCCGCTAACAATAATTCCGTCGTTTCTTTTTTCTACCACTCGAACATACATATCAGGGTCTTCTTGATCGGCGGGTCGCTTTATCCGGTTACCTTTAACATCCGTTTGAGCACATGCAGCAATTAAATCTTCCCTTTGAAACCGTTCCATCCATTTCTTAAAATTTTCGTGGTAATTCGTTTCTCCTTTGTTTAATTTATCCGCTTCGTAACTAACATTATATATTGCGTTAGCTCCGTCACACCCCATACACCGTTGAATGCAACCGCCAACCTTTTGACACAATCTACGGGTCATGTCTTGCTTTTTATGAAGATCGTCTGTACTTTGGTGGATGTGTGTAAAGCGATTAATTGTTTCACCAGTTAGATGGGATTTAACTTTCATCAAATCACCGTATTCCTCAAACATATCAAATGTGGTACCGATCGTATTAATACAATGCATTTGTCGTTCGTCTAATCTATCAATCTTTTCACCGTTGTAGTAAAGATTGCTTTTCATCTTACTTAAATCGTTCATATATTGTTCTTTTGTTCTCATTTTTCTACCTCTTTTTACGCTTTGATAAATTTGTTTACTTGATTAATCATTATAACTTTTATCTATAAATAATTAATCAATATTTTAAGAAAAAGATGGTGCTTTAATGGATATTTACGATGAAGTTTTTAAAATGTGTTCTGAGCATGGTATAACCTTCTATTCTACTCTACCTTGCTCTCATAATTTAAAATTTATACAAAAGCTTGAAGAACTTGATGGAAAAATCTTAGAAAATGCAGATAAACCATTAATTCACATTCCCCTTGTAAGGGAAGAAAGTGGGGTGTCTTTGAGCGCTGGAGCTTATCTTGGTGGTAGAAAAACCGCTATGGTAATTCAAAACCAAGGTTTAGGCAACATGATCACTCAAATGCTTTCATTAAATAGCCATCTTTATGGTTCATACAGAATTCCTAATTTATTAATAATAAGTCACCGTGGATTAGAGAACGAAAAAATCAATGCTCAAAAGCCTGTTGGCTCAAAATCAAAAGAGATTCTTGATTTAGTTGGATTTAAACATTGTTCTGTTAAACATATTTCAGATCTTAAAAAGTTTCAAGAATTATTAGAAGAATATGACAAAGGCCAAAATTTAGCATTATTAGTGGAACCTGACCATTCTAAACCTCTTTATAGAATCGAAAGTAAGAAAAATATAACAAGGAATTTCAAAGGTAACACAATTCTAATGAAAAAAGTCCAAGCCAATATGACTAGACGTAAAGTGATCTCTGAAATTATAAATCAAATAGAAAATGAATTTATCGTTTCTAATATAGGTCATCCAAGCAGAGAATTACATAGGTTAAAAGATAGAGAGAGAAACTTCTATCTAACGTCGTGTCTAGGGCATTCTTATACGTTAGCGCTTGGATTAGCGTTAAGTACAGAGGATATAAATCAGAAGATTATATGTTTTGAAGGTGATGGAGGGTTATTGATGAATGCAGGGTCTTTATCGATCTTAGCTCATAAAAAACCTAAGAATTTAATTGTAATACTTCTGGATAATGGAGTTTGGGGATCCACCGGAAACACTGAAACCTATGCATTAAATGAAGTTAATTTAAGTGGTTTAGCACAAGCATATGGATTTCCAGAATCGAATATTAAAATTATATCAAAAGAAGAACAATTAGCAGAAAACTTGAGAAATGCACTAAAAAGCGATGGTCCTTTTCTGTTTCATGTTATTATTACAGATGAGTACGAAAAGGTTCCTATTTTGCCACTTTCTGTTGTGGAGATTAAGGAAAGATTCATGAAATCAATTGAGGATGCGAGAGTTTCTAAAGATTCTTAAATTTGCTAATATTTTTCTATCTAAGTAATTTATTTATACAACTACGAATCTGAGGAAGTCATTTTTGCATGAGGAGTCATGATTTAGGAAATTTGATTACTAATTTTAAAAAAAAGGACAAAATTGCTTTAGCAAGATTAATTACAATTATCGAAAACGAACCCGAACGAGCACACGAGGTCTTTAAGCATTTTGAAAACGTAAAACACGAATCTTACATTATCGGACTTACTGGGTCTCCTGGAGTGGGAAAAAGCACATTAACGGGGGTTATCGCTCAAAAGATTTTAGATGAAGGTAAATCTGTAGGAATTATTTCTGTGGATCCAACAAGTCCTTTCTCTGGTGGCGCATTCTTAGGAGATCGCGTGCGCATGTCAAATATTTCTTTACATCCTAATGTCTTTATGCGTAGTCTTGCGTCAAGAGGATATAAAGGAGGGATATCAAGAGCAGTATTCGATATTACTATGTTATACGAAGCTTTTGGTATGGATATAATCATAATTGAGACGGTAGGTGTTGGGCAAGCTGAATTTGATATTTACAATTTAGCCTATACTGTTGTTGTTATTTTAGTTCCTGGTTACGGTGATGTCATTCAGATGCAAAAAGCCGGGATTATAGAAATAGGAGATATCTACGATGTAAACAAAAAAGATTTAGGAGGAGAAGATATAGCAGTACAGATTGAAATGATGCTCGATGATACTATATTTCAGAGTGGATATAGGCCACCAGTAGTATTAACTGATGCTATTAAGGGTGAGGGCATAGATGAACTCCTCCAATATATTTGGGAACACAAAGAACACCTTGAGTTATCCGAGATTTTAAGCGAAAAGAAGAAAAATCGATTCAATTACAAAATTACTGAATTAATATACTCTAAAGTGGAAAAAATTGTTAGAAGTAGCTTCTTTAACCAAGGAAAGATCAATGAATTAGTCCAACACGCAATGGACGATGGTAAGTTCAAGATTTACGAAATTATACACAATAAGTTTGAAGTTATGAACTTAGAGATAAAAGAAGAAGACTAATCTTAAGGTCACCTTAAAAAAAAAAGTTTTTAGGGGCATTTTTAGGTGATAGAGTTAGAATGACTTTGATATTTTTGTCAATTTATTATAGATAAACTCCGATTACTTCATTAGAAATCCACACTTTTATAGTTTATCAGCTAATATCAGCTAATATCAGCTAATATCAACTAATAACAACAAAAAACGATAAAAATGAATAAATCGGATATAATTAATACCACTTCTGGAAAGATACACGGTTCTAAAGAGAACGGATTAGTAATATTTAAAGGAATTCCTTATGCAGAACCTCCAATAGACGAATTACGATTTTCTCCTCCCGTTGCAAAAAAATATTGGGATGATGTATTGGAAGCTACCAGATATGGTTCTTGTGCGTATCAAGGATATACTCAACTTGAAGATTTTACGGGTAAACTTAAACCTGAAAGTGAAGATTGTTTGAATCTTAATATTTGGACACCTAGCTTAGATAATAAGAAGCGTCCAGTAATGTTCTGGCTTCATGGGGGCGCTTTTATTTTTGGAGGTGGGGTTGATCCTATGTATGATGGTTCGGCTTTATCCCGACGTGGTGATGTTGTGGTAGTTACTATTAATTATCGGTTAGGCGCTTTAGGCTATTTATATCTCCCCGATGTTACGGCCAATGTTGGACAACTTGATCAAATCTTAGCGCTTAAATGGGTTCAAGACAATATTGAACTATTTGGAGGCCTTTAGCAGCCGTGCCCGCCGCTAAGGGATTATTTCATCGTATAATAGCTCAAAGCGCTCCAGCAATTGATCCAAAGATAACAAAGAAACCTACAAAAAAAATAATGCGGACGCTCGGTATTGACAAAGGAGATATTAACGCGTTACGCAAGATATCCCCCGAAAAAATAATTGATGCACAGAATAAGCTTTCAGCTGAGGATCCTACAAATCTTCTTGCTTTTAGGCCTCTTATAGATGGTGAGACATTACCAATACATCCTTTAAAGGCATTTCAAAATGGTGATTGTAAGGATATTGAATTTATGATTGGCACTAATCTGGATGAGGCTAAGTTATTTACTGCTCTTGATCCTGAAATAGGTAAGATGAATCATGTTGATGGTGAAAAGCTCATAATCGGTTTTTTGGGTAGACTAGGTATAGATTTTACTAAAGGTAAAGAGATGATCGATACATATAAGCAAGCGAGGGAAGGTAATTTTTCTACCGAGCCAAAAGAAATTATGAACGCTCTTATCACTGACTATATCTTCCGAATTTCAACAATCCGCTTGCTTGAAGCGCAGAGTAAACACCAACCCAATACATATAATTACCTGTTTACTTGGCCATCTCCCGGATTTAATGGAGATTTAGGAGCAAGCCATGCCCTTGAATTGCCCTTCGTTTTTAACACCCTTAGTTATCCTGGTTTTAAAGAGTTTGTCGGTAATAGTCCAGATTTAAATGCTATTAGTCATAAAATAATGGACACTTGGATTGCTTTTGCTCGTTCTGGAAATCCCAACCACGATGGTATACCTAAGTGGCCGTCCTATGATATTGAAAAAAGATCAACTATGTTAATAAATCACTCGTTTAAAGTAGTTGAAAAGTTTCAAGATAAAGAACGAGCTGCTTGGGATGAGAAAAATTCGTAAAACTCGAAATTTTTTTTAATTTTTTTATTATTTCTAATCTTTTTTAAGCCATTCATTTAGTGCTGCTTTAACAGAACGACGCATTTCTACTGAGTAATCGGCACCTAACTTACTGAGATAGAGCTGTTGTCCCATATTTTCTGCTTCTTTAACTACTATTCTTCTCGTGTCATCTTTAAGCATATCCTTGAAATTAATCTCTGATAACCTTGAGTATTGGTTTGTAAACAAGATATATTTTTGAGGAAAGCGCGTTGTAAGAGGAATTTTGATTTTATCTCCTTTAGGATATCCATAACATAACAAGGTTATAGGAAATACCCATCTGGGAAGGTCAAACATCTCACGATGAATTTCATAGCTCTCCATGATATCTCCAATATAACAGGAACCAATACCTAAAGCTTCAGCGGCGATCACAGAATTTTGGGCTGCAATTAATGCATCGCAACATGCAAGAAGTAAATCAGATTCCTGGGGGGTTTGAAACTCTTTTCCTATTTCATTACATTTTTCCTCAACTTTACATACTTGAAAGTAATCCCACCATCTTTGCATGTCAGCCAAAAATAAAAGAACTAACGGCGCTTTAGCTATATGGGGTTGATTATCGCAAGTTTTTACTAATTTATCTTTTAATTTTTGATCACTTACTTGAATAATCGAATACATCATTAAGTTTCCAGCTGTAGGAGCTCTCATTGCTCCTCGGATGATGGTATCTATTTCATTTTGAGTTAGTGGTTTGGAGCTATAAGATCTAATTGTTCTTCTACTTTCTATTAAATCTATAGTAGTATTCTTTTCTTTACTCATAATTACCAAATTCTTCTTGGAATAGTCAATTATTTTAATTGCTTTAAGGGGTAATTAATACTCATTCTTAAGTTTAAACATACTTTTAGATGGTGAGGATTGTTAGACAAGTGTACCTTAAAGCTTTAAATGCGTCGTTATTTCTTATTCAATAAATAAAACAAAATGGATGGTAAAAGAAAATGCATCATGAATATAATAATGTTAAAAATAAAATTAGCTCGATTCTTACAAGTGTCTCTTCGATATTGATTCCTTTTCTTCAGTATGTCCCTTGTACGGCAATATGGCTTGGTATAATGAGCGTCCCATTAATATCGTATTTAGTTTTATTTTTTCAATACCCTAGCATTTTATTATATGACCTAAGATTCTTAATTGGAACTCAAGGATTCTATGTCTTAGTATTTGGTTTAATATTATACACTTATAGTTTAATCTATCAATTATCACACAGGGATCAGCTAAATACAAAAGGTCCATACAAGTACGTTAGACATCCCCAATATTTTGCTTTTATTATCATGACATTAGGGATGACAATAGTAGCATTTGAGACTTCACCGATTTTTGAATTCGCAGTTTCTTATGAAAATGGTTTTAGTATTTTATTATTTATATGGATCGGTGAAGTAGTAGCTTACATTCTATTGGGGAAGATCGAAGAAATTGCCTTAAAAGCTAAATATGGAGATGAATTCCTAGAGTATAGAAAAAAAGTGTCATTTATTATTCCATTCTTAAAAATACAAGGCAATAAAATCGATAAAGCATAAATTATAATAGTTTCAGAAATGTCGAGAATTATTTTACAGTCGGGAAAGTTCAAACGAAATTTTATAACGAAAATTATCCTTTTTATTTTTTCTCTTGTTTTCTTATCGATTATATCGTACCTGTTAATTAAATTGTATGAAGAACCAGTTTTCGATCTTGATATAATCGCTCTCAGATCACTTTTAATTTTTCTTTTAGTACCTACTCTGATATTCGTTTTAACTCTTACTGCGCTCACAATAGCAGAATATAGAAATTACCTTATTCGACGTAGCTATATTAATGAAGGGAGATCCTATCTAACTCTTGCAGATATATTTCAAAACGAAAACCGTTTAAAAATATTAACGGAAATCCTCAATAATCCTGGTATTCATCACAATGAATTACTCCGAAGCTGTAAGTTAAAAAAAGGTCAATTGCAATGGCATTTAGAGACATTATTAAAACATAGCATTATAAAAAAAGAAAAATACGGACAATACGCAATTTATTTTCCAATAACATCAACGGCAGAAGCAATTGAAGCTTTTAAAAATCAATTTTCTAAATCAAAAACTACTTTGGAAATATTTAATATGGTTAAAAAGTATCCTGGAATTAATTCTGCTGAGATTTCCCGCAATCTGAATCTCTCTCGTAATTCCATCAAATATCATATAGATAAACTACTCGAAAAACACTTAATAAAGTTAGAAAAGAAAGGACGAGTTAACGAATTATATTTATCTTATCCCTAAGAAAGTAATTTTGGAAACCTCTGCTTCATTGATAATTCTTTATGGATGATGTGGATGATGCATGACAAGCGATTGAAGCCATAAAAGAAATTATGAAACCTAAGGATATTTATTTGAATAAAAATAATACTTTTTAATAATTAATTTTAAAATCTAAAAATAAAAAAATTGGATTCAAATATGTCAAAAAAAGAAGATTTGGACGAGTGGAAAATAGCACCTACAAAGAAGATGGCTGGCTATGGCTTCGGTTATATCATTGTGAATTATATATTAATTTATGGATTAGCAAATATGGACTATTTTTTCCGGGTTGTAATTGGTGTCAGTGCCGAACTAATTCTAATAGCGATGGCTATCTTTACAATTTGGAATATGATCAATGATCCATTATTAGGCTTTCTTACTGATAAGCCCATGAAATGGACTAAAAAATGGGGATTACGTGCACCTTGGATTGTTATTATGACTGCACCTATGCTTATATTTTTCATACTTATCTGGACGGTACCAACATTGGATGATACTGTAAAATTCATATACATAGTTGTTATTGTATGCGTATTCGATTTGTTTTTCTCAATTTACAACGACCATCTATATGGCGGATACACTAACCAATTTCCATCAAAGTTCGAACGTAGAAAATCGTTTATGTTAATGACAGTAATGTTGTTTATAACGCTTATTGTTCTGTCGGTTCTGCAATCAACTATTATAGGAATAGATGAGAGTGCGCAGTCATCGTATATCCTTAATGCAATAGTAATGGTGGTTTTATTGATCATTTTCACTATTCCTACTATTAAGTTTGGAATTAGTGAATCAGAAGAAATGAAATCGATGTTTGTTGAAAAATATGAATCTGCTGACAAAGCCAGTTTTATGGAAGTATTAAAAACAGCTCTTAAAACAAAGAACTTCCGTATTTCGCTCATGGGGTACACTGCTTTTCAAACAGCTATAACTATATGGAATGCGGCTCAAATATACTTTTTTGTTGATGTCTATGGAATAGGTATGGATGCACAAAGAATACCACTATTGCTTAGTATTATAGCAGCTATTGCTTCGATACCGTTCTGGTCTAATTTTACCAGAAAAGGTAATTTCAAGAGAACGTATTGGGTTGCATTTTTGTTACATGGTCTTAGTTTTCTACCCTTTTTGGTTATGTTAGCTATACCATTCGAATCATCAATGTTCATTATTTTGCACACGATATTTTTATTTATATCGAATATATTCTACGCTGGCGAGGTCACCATGCTGATGCCAGTTGCAGCAGATACTTATGACGAAGTTGCAGTCAAATTAGGAAAACGCAGCGATGCCACATTCGTGGGGATTCGGAACTTTTTCTACCGTGTGGCGTTTCTCGTACAGGCATTAATATTCTTTATAGTATTAACTCTGGTGAATTATGATCCTACTCCGTTAGCAACTCAAACTGAGACAGCTAAAGCGGGAATATTAATTATGGGATCGGTGATTCCGTGTATTTTATTCGTAGTGATGTCCCTGATATTTAGAAAACAATATACTCTCGTAGGAAAAGAAAAAGACGACATGATTAAAAGTCTTAAAGAAGCGGGTTTATACTAAATTCATAGATTACAAAATTAAAATGATACGAGCGAGATAAAAAATGTCGAAAGATACTCCTAAAAAACCAAGACTCAAGGGTTTCGCTAAGTTCATAGGAAGTTTAGTTAATATATCCATGGGAAAACAAGATTGTCAGGATTACGTTAAAGCACAAAAGACCCGGGTTCTTTTAAATAATCTACAAGATAAAAAATGGGCTACATTGGTCACGGTTATTAACGATTGTGTTACAGTTGAAGGGATAGAAAAGGGTCCAGATTTCGATATAAAAAAAGTGGGTAAAAATCTTAGAGCATGGGCTTGGTGGGAAATCCCATCAACCGAAACAATGGTAGATGCAAAAAACTGGAAATCTGGGAAATGGATACTTAAAATGGGAGGAAAAAAAACAAAAGGAGCCTCACAAATAGCGATTATTGCTCAAGTTCTATCGTATGCTCGTTCCTCTGAATAAAGGCATTAAGATGTCGCTTCATGTTGTATAACTTCTAAATTTTTTTTATTATTATTTGATATTTAACCACATTTGGTTTGCTTTAATGGTTATCATCATTACCTAATAGAGTAATTTTGGAAATCTTTGCTTCATTGATAATTCTTTCTGGATGATTTCATTCAGTAATTCTTCTCTTTCTATACCAGCAAGTATTTCCAATTTTCTAATTTTTAAGGGATCAACTTTTTCTCTCAATACACTAATCTCTTTTATTGTTGGAGGATTTGTCTCTTGAGTATTCTTAGGGATGACCAAATCAAACCCCGTTGATTCTTTAACATCCTCGATATCAACGCCAGGATGAGTTGATGCTAACCTCATACGCTTGGTTTTTTCATCAAAATCCATATAAGCTAAATTAGAAATCATACATTGTGGCCCTGTTCCACCACATCTTGAAGGTTTACCGTCAGGGAATCCCACTCCAGAAATAAAATCTAACTTTTCGGTTGGAACAAATGTTCGGGAATCATGGCGAGGTGTATATAGAAAAGATCCTCGAGCGTAGAACATACTAAAATCAGCTATCCCAGCACACCCCGGTAATCTTATTTTTGGTTTTTTCCAGTCTCCAATACAAATATTATTCGTGTTGCCAAATTGATCTACTTGTGCGGGTCTAAAAAACTCAATGGTAGTGAGTTTATCTGAAGGAAGGGATTCTAACGTGCATTCCCCAGAATTTTGAAAGCGATAAGCTCTGGCAGTATTCATTTCTAAATAGAGTAGAGAAACTTGGCGAGGTTCGAACACAAAAGTATTTCCCATAATGTAATGATATATGGCGTTTGGTGCGTGAGTCATTTTTGCTAAAGTAAATGCTGCCCATACGCAGGGAGTTGCAACTCCAACGATCATAACGTCATCATCTTGAACTTCTCTTGCCATTAAAACTGTTATCAATTCATCTACGGTATAATCTTTAGAAGTCTCATCCATCACTTTTCCACTTTTACCAGAGTATTATAAATTTTAAATTGAGAATCCAAGTGCTATATTTATTTGCTACTATGAAAACATTTAAGATTTTCTAAGAGTCTAATCTGAAAATATCCATAAACATGTTGAAAAAAGTAAAAATTGAAAAACTACTTGATATTTATCTTAGTAATTATGTACATTGTCTGTTTTGATTTAGAAGGTGTTTTCACTCCTGAAGTATGGATCGCGGTAAGTAAAGCTACTGGAATTGATGAACTTAAATTAACTACACGAGACATTTCTGATTATGATGTCCTTATGCGTAATCGCATCGCAATATTAAAAAAAAATAATATCACTCTTAAAGAAATACAGGAAATTATATCGAAAATGGATTTACTACCTGGTGCAAAAGAATTTTTGGATTACATTCGTTCAGTAGCCCAAGTAGCTATTGTAACCGATAGTTTTATTGATTTTGTAATACCTTTTATGAAAAAACTGGGTTTTCCTATGTGTTTTTGCCACAATCTCGAAATAAATGAAGAAGGTATAATTACTGATTATAAAATTCGTATTAGTGAGATGAAAAAAAAGACAGTTATAGCTTTCAAAAAGTTAAATTACGAAGTGATTGCGGCAGGGGATTCGTATAACGATGTATCTATGTTATTAGAAGCAAAACATGGAATTTTGTTTAGACCACCAAAAAATGTTGTAGAACAATTTCCAGAACTCCCGGTTGTTAAAGAATACGATAATTTAAAAGATTTGATTTCCAAATATTTAGAATTTTAGAATATGGTTATAACTATGTGCTTTAACCTTGAAAATCTTCTAATAAAAATTCCTTAAAGTTGGTATAATCGTTAATTTCTTTTGGGTTTGGAAATTCGGATTTATCTTGTATTACTTTTAACGAATATGGCATTTTTGGAACGATGTCGATTAATTTGATTATTTCTTCAGGAAATTTTGAAGGATTAGCAGTTTCAAAAGTTAATGATTTAATATCATTATTCTTCGGATAACTATCACGATATAGCTGGAGCGCAGCCCACCCAACAGCTCCGTGAGGTTCAATTATTTTTTTATATTTATTATAAAAATTAACTATTGCATCTTTGGTTGCGTCATCGCTTATAGAATATGCTATAACTTCATTACGAAGCTCTTCCATGTTTGGTATTTTATGTATTACTCCTTTCTCGTCTATTTTACCTCCATAAAGATCAAAGATTCTTGCTAAATTTGAAGGATGACCAACATTCATAGCATTAGATATGCAGTTTATTGATGGATCGACTTTAGTATAAACTCCCGTTTTTAGAAATTTTGGAAATTCGTTGTTTTCATTTACAGCTGAGATAAATCTCTTTATAGGAAGCCCCATTTTTTTAGCAATTAGACCTCCGGTAAGATTTCCGAAATTCCCTGAAGGAACAGAAAATATGACCTTTTCGTTCTTTTTATCTACAATTCTGGAGTATCCCCAGAAATAATAAAGCGTTTGAGGTATCAAACGACCAAAATTTATAGAATTCGCTGATGACAAATTTATATGGTTTAACTCTTTATCGCCGAAAGCACTTTTTACTAACTTTTGACAATCATCAAATTTACCCTTTATTCCAATGGCAGTTATATTTTCACCCAGTGTCGTCATTTGTTTTCTTTGTAAGTTACTGACTTCGTTTTTTGGAAATAATACTACAACTTTAATTCTAGACATTTTATAAAATGCTTGAGCGACAGCACCTCCTGTATCTCCTGAGGTCGCCGTTAAGATTGTGATATTCTTATCATCTACTTCGAGAAAATGTTCCATTATTCTTGCTAACGTTCTTGCTCCAAAATCTTTGAAGCTACATGTAGGACCACGATCTAAATAGCATATATAATCATTATTAACAATATTTTCTATAGGTATTTCAAAATTTAAGGCATTATTGACGATTTGCTGAAGCTTCTCTTGCGATATGATTTTTCCAATGAATTTTGCAATTATAATATTAGCAATATCAACAAAATCCATGTTTTTGAACGAATCAATCGTATCATCAGTCAGTCTTGGAATTTTATTTAGCATATATAATCCATTGTCTATAGCTTGGCCTTGTAAAACAGCAGTTTTGAAATCTACATCGTCTGAATTATAATTTGTTGAGTGAAAACTCGTCTCAAAAACCTCTTCTTTTTTTGACTATACTAATAAGATCGTTTAATATAGCAGATGCTGCTTCAAAACCGCCAGCTCCCTTCCCTATTAAAATTATGGATCCAGCGTACTTGGTTTGAAGTTCAATTAGGTTTAATGTTCCTTGAACATTTAGAGGTGAATCTCTTTTAACCAACCTTGGCTCTACAGTTAAATTATTATCTTCAGCAATAGCTAGATGTTTTATTACATAACCATCTAACTTAGCTAGTTCTAATGCATGTGGCGTAATATTAGTAATTCCTTTAATCCTTACATCTTCAATAGATTTTGACCATCCAAGTAACTCATTTGATAGAATTACTAGTTTACCAGCCGCGTCATAACCATTAATATCTAAAGTAGGATCCGTTTCTGCATATCCTAACTCTTGCGCCTCTTTTAATGCTGCTGAAAAAGAAATTCCCTCAGCTGTCATGCGACTCAGAATATAGTTATTTGTACCGTTTAATATTGCTCTAATTCGAGAGATAGAATTTCCTATAAGACTGTCTTTTATAGATAAAGCAGGAACGCAACTTGCAACCGTTGCTTCAAATTTCACGAAACAATTCCTCTTTTCAGCTAAATTTTGAATTTTTCTGTACTGTAAATAAAACGGTGCTTTATTTGATGAAATTACATCGATACTATTATTTAATGCTTCTATAATGTGTGTTAATGCGGGTTCTCCAGAATTTGGATTAGTAGGCGTGGTTTCAATACATATATCTATATCTAAGGTAGAAATCAAATCCTGAGCTTTCACACTATTTTTCCAATATTGATTTTTTCTTAAATTAGCGTAATTCTCCAATTTGTTGTCTAAATTTATTCCATCGTTATTAATCAGTGCGCCATCGTGTTCGAAAATTGCAACTAATTTGCAATTGAAATTAAAATTAACTCTAATATTATCTCGTTTTTCTTTCAATAACTGTAAAAAACTTGTTCCAACATTTCCCATTCCAATTAAACAGAGTTTTACTTCCATACCTTTACACATAATTAATTTATTAGGATTGTATAAAAAAGAGATTCTTCTCTTTACATATTATTTCAATTTCATTAGTTAATTCGACTTTTGTCATAACTTCAGGAAACTCTACTTTCATTAATACACTACTTATTTCATCAACTTCAGTAAATTTTGCGTGCAATTCAAGAACTTTAATGTTCTTGGAATCCAATCGTTTAATGGTTTCTGTTATATCTGTGTCGAAAACGTGCCCAATTAATATGAAAGTCAAGATTTTATTTCTAGAGTCTACAGAAATCTTAGTGAGTTGTATATTTTTTTCGATTAAATTCTTTTTTATGTTTTCTAGCGATATTTCAATTAGTTCTTCACTTAGTTCAAACCAAATATCAACTGGGATCATGTTATTAAGTTTTTTATCATGATGGTGTAATACACCATGGATATTTCCCCCATTTTGGGAGATTGGTTTAACTAATTCAACTAAACTTCCCGGAATATCCGGTAATTTAACTTCTAAGTAAATCATTTTTGAAACAAATCCTTTTTTTTTTGAGAAATATAATTAACAACTAATTTCATAGATAAAAATGTATCTGGTTTACAATTACCGTATCAAAGTAAACTTTTTAATTTTTCTACTAATAAGCTTAAATTGAAAAGCTTGAAAAAATAATTAATCTCTTTTAAAATTATCCCCAGTAAGTTAAAACGGGGCTATTTTTTTACAATAAGATGTTTAATATCATTTCTGCGCCACCAGCATTATCTAAATATTCGGCGTTCGATTTTACATCGATGAATTTATGTTTGTATTCATCAAAATTCATTTTAAGATATTCTTGGATATGAAGCGCATCGAACGTATAACGATCATAGCACGAAGTGGGATGAGCTCCAAACGGTATTTTAATAACAGCGTCACTAGTTTGCATAGGTATTTGTGCTTTCCCTTGTAAATATCTAATATCTTCCATTTCAACTAATCTCTCGCAGGTAATAATTGTTTTTTTTGCAGTCTTGGCCATATCATCATCCATCCAAACAGCTCCTGCTATATTTCCATTACCATATTCATCCGCATAGGGGACGTGTAAAATTGCAACGTCTAAATCTATTTTAGGTAAAGCCATCAATTGAGTACCAGAACCTAAAGGATCTTCAAATTGTATTATATCTTTTCTAACTTTGGGAAAATCCGTTCCTATCATTCCCTTTAAAGGCATAAAAGGGACTTTTAAATATGAGCTTTTCAATCCTAAAGCTATAGATGCTTCGCTCTCCTCAGAAACATTAAGTATACCCGATTCAACAGCTTTACGGTAATGTGGGGCCATCCCAAAAATTTCCATACCTACGAAACAGGCCCTCACTTTAGACGCACAACCTGCAGCAACAAGCATATCAATTTCTATTCCCCCCACAAATGTACATAAAGACAAATTTCTCTTCTTTTGTCTGATGATTTCTCTACAAGCGCTTATTGGTTTTCTCCAAAAAGAAAGCCCTCCAATCCCAACCAGATCACCATCTTGAACGTAAGTTGATATAGCTTCTTGTAAAGACATCAATTTATTCTTAGTCATTTTAAACCGCCATTTTTTTATTTGATATTAATGGTTCTTTAAGAATATTATATAGAGATTATAATTGTTATTCAAATTAAAATCAATATTATTAGTAAATTGTTTTTAAGGGGGAATAAATCAAGAAATAAAGTCAGATTTAAAAGAAAATTTTACTTAGTTTTACCTTAATTAAATAAGTTTTTTAGTGAATATTAAATGACACAAGATCAATCTTTGAAAATTAATTATTATGAATTATTAAGGCAAAGAATGGATACATGGCCTACAAGAACACCAAAATCTACTGGAATCATGAAAATTTTAAAAGAACTTTTTACTGAGGAAGAAGCTGAGATTTTAAGCTATTTTAAAGGATCTTTTATAGATTTAGCATCTCCATTAGAGATTGCTGAAAGAAGTAAAAAGCCAGCTGAAAAAGTAATAGAAATTTGTAATTCCCTTGCTGAAAGAGGGCTATTATTTAAGATGGGAAAATCACGGAAGAGAGCGAAATTTACGATTTGGCCTACGGTAATAGGTATTTTTGAGTTTGTATTTAGTAATTCAAAAATTTATTCTGAAGAGAAATTAAAAAGACTCGCACGGCTTTTTGATAAATATTTAAACAGATATATAATTCCAACAGCAAGGGCATCAAATTATCCATTTCCTAGAGTTTTGCCTTCAAAAACATCAGAAAAAGTAATAGAAATAAACGAAGATTTAGGAGTTGTCTCACAAAAAATTTTACCCTTTGAAGAGGTTGAAGAACTACTAAATCAATATACTGCCTTTTCAGTCATGCCATGTTCTTGTCGAGTTAAAGCAAAAGCTCTTGGACATACCAATGAAATGCCTATAGATGTTTGTATGGGGTTAGATATAGGTGCTGAATACTTTATTGGTAACGGGATGGCAAAAAGGTTAACTAAAGAAGAAGCTTTAGCCTTATTGATTAAATGTGAAAAAAAAGGTTTGGTGCATTGCACATTAAATGCACAAGTCCCTAACTTCATATGCAATTGTGATAAGCAACACTGTGGTATTTTAAAAGGAATGACTAAATTTCATCGAATGGACGGATTAGCTCTCTCTAATTTTAGAGTAAAAATAGACGAATCGATTGAATGCTCTGAATGTTATCGATGCGTTGATTTATGCCCAACTCATGCAATTTATCCATCAATAGAAGAGGGTGGCAAATTTAACTTAGAGTTAAAAGAGGACTTCTGTATCGGTTGTGGAGTATGTTCTTCGAATTGTTCAACTAAGCGTCTAATCATGGAAAAAATTGAAAATAAAATACCCGAATTTTCTATGGAAGATGCCTATCGTAGATATGGTGAAGAACGCTATAAAAATAAATTAAATTAATTTTTTTTAGCCCTCCAATTCCAGCTAAGAATAGATCATAAAGCTTATTAGTTTACACTACTTCGAAGTTGATAACATAATATGCAATATATGATATGAATTTATATGAAAATTAGAAAATATCTTTGGATTCTGAATCTTATTGGCGGTATCCTTATATTAATATCGATTATAACTCCAACCAGTTATAACGATACAAATCCAACTCTCTATTTCGTTTGGATGACTCAAATAGGTGTAGATGCTGATCCCCTTGCTATTTATCTTTTAAGAACAGATGTAACGCTTGTCGCGATTTCTACGATACTTGCATTGATTATATTTTCAAGTGCTCTCATGACAATTACACTTACCAGTATATATCTTAGAGCTTCACTGCCTTTTAAAAAACTCAGATGGAAGATGATTATTTTAGCACTATTAATTATCAGTTCCACTATATTCTGGATTATCATGATGGAATTATTCTATAATGAATATGGATATAATCACTGGTCTTTTACTGGAGGGGGATATTCACCGTATTTTGGTGTGATTGGACCATTTATTGGTTCTGCTTTTATAGCATTAGGGTCTTTTGTAAGAAGAGAGTGATAATATTATTTATTAATCTCTCATTTTTTTTCTACTTTATCTAATTGCTTCTTTAATTTTACAAAGAATTCTGGGGTCGACATTTCATATGGTATGGGGTACCTAGTCCCAGCTCTGTGAGTTTTTTCCATACCTTCTATTATTTCGTCAATAATTCCCATAGGTATTGAGGCAATTAAATCCGCATCAGTTGCCATAGCAAAACGGCGATCGCCAAGACATGGAAACGCAATTTGTAGTTCACCCGTAAGAATGGCATTTGAAATGGTATCGGCACAAACTCCATCACAAAAAGTTGACATTGAAATTCTCCCTCCTTTTTTCCACAAGGAGCCCTGGATTATTCTCATTATCTGTGCAGAATTACCCCAAATTAAGATTAAATCCGGTTGAAAATCAATTCGGCTTAAAGCGCCCGAAATTATAGCAGAATATTGTCCGAATGGTAATTTAGGCATCGTGGCTGTAGTTTTTTTAGCAGCTTCTTTTGTTTCATTGTATCGCCCCACGAAAAAAGCCCCCTCTTCGAAAAGTGGAAGCGACTTTTCAAATCCAAGAGATATCTCGGCTAAGGGACATAAATTATCCCCCTTTACACACCCCATTGTCCAACCGTAATACCTCGCATAACTGAATATTTGACAAAGTGCAATTTTTTTTTCTGTTTTTTTTAAAAATTTAATATCATTTAATTCTTCGGGATTCCGTAGTAATTTTACGGCAACAGGGAAAGTAGCTAACCGGAGATATTTGTTTAGTTTTTCATCTGTTTCTTTGTATTTACCCATATTTATTCTCCCATTTTTACGAATTTTAATTAACTATCTGCACTAGACTCATGTAATTTAGCACATCGTAAGCCTGGAGTAACTACCGTAGCTAAACAACCATTGCAAAATATACAATCTACTTCTTGGTTTCCAATACCTTTCATCCATCTATTAGGAAGATCTGGTTCTCGGGTTAAGGGTCTAGAAAATGACACGAAGTCAGCACTTTCATTATTTAATATTTGTTCTACTAGATTAAGGGAGTTAATACCTCCAACTAGAATAACGGGTATATCAAGAACTTTTTTGAATTCTTTTGCATAGGTTAGGTTATAAGCAGGTTCATTCATCGTTCCAATAAAGATTCGACTTTCTGGTAGAAATGTCGGTTTCCAACCAAGATCCTTCTTTTTTAACTTGGCAACTTCCCAAATTCCTGCACTGACTTCAATTGCGGCGTATCCTATTTTTTCTAGCCTTTTAGCAACCTCAGTAGATTCACTTATAGTAGTTCCTCCCTCTATAAAATCAACACCATTCATTTTTATAAAGATTGGAAACTGCTTTCCAACCAACTCAACACTTTTATTATAAATTTCTTCAAGGAACCTAGTTCTATTCTCTATGCTTCCCCCATAATCATCCGTTCTTTTGTTTATATAAGGAGAAAGAAATTGAGTTATGAGGTATCCATGAGCTCCATGTAGCTGCACAGCGTCGAAACCTGCTTCTTTTGTTCTTCTGATCGCTTGGGCGAAAGCATCAACGGTATCTCGTATTTCTTCTCTAGTCATTTCGCGTGGTATTTTTCTGGTTAACTTTTCCTCCAGAGCAGAAGGAGCTATTGTATTTTCTAGAAGTCTAGATTGACGCCCACAATGTGCAATTTGTAAAGCAATCTTACAATTATCTCCATTTTTATGAACAGTTTCAGCAATTCTACTTAAACCAGGTATATAATCATCTCTACTAACTCCCGTTTGTTTTTCGAACGCTTTACCAGTCTCTTGAACGTACGCATAACCCGTAATTATTAACCCTACTCCTCCTTCAGCTAATTTTTTGTAAAGATTTATGTGTTTATCCGTAATATAACCATCTTCAGTCGCCATTCCCTCGAATGTCGCGGACCTAATAAAACGATTTTTAATTACTATTGGACCGATTTTCTTTGGTTTTGAATACATAGTATTACCTCTAAATTTACATTGCAATTTCTAATAATAATTGATATTATCTTCTTATAAACATTTTTTCTCATATTTATTTTTAATTGACCAAGTATTATATCATAATATAGTAAGCTTAGATGTAATGAATGATTAGAAAAAGATTAGAACAAGGACTAGTGCAAGTTTATTTTGGTCGGGGCAAAGGTAAGACGACTGCAGCCTTAGGACAAGGTTTTCGAGCAACGGGACATGGATTTAAAGTATATATGATCCAATTCATGAAAGGATATCCTCAATATGGAGAAGTTAAGGCTATAGGAAAAACACCTAACTTCGAATTGAAACAGTTTGGCACGCCAGACTTAATAGCAACTCCAGGAGATATTGATTTCGAAGAAGGAAGGAAAGGTATGGAGTTTGCAGAAAAAATAATTATGAATGATGAGTATGACATAGTAATTCTTGACGAAATTGGGGTGGCTGTTGAGTATGGGATTGTAAAAATCGACGATGTGTTACAGCTAATTGACAACAAACCAGAAAAAGTCGAACTCATTATAACTGGAGGCCCTAAAATGCATCCAAAAATCAAGGAACGAGCAGATTTGCTTACTGAGATGAGAATGATCAAACACTACTATTCCTCAAAAGGTATAAAAGCCCGTTTTGGTATAGAACATTAACGAGGTAGAGTGAGCTTAGATATGGGAATTAAGAATTTTATCTCTTCATTTCTCTTAAAGTTCTCTAATGTTAAGCTAAAAGATATTTTTATAGATCACCACAAATATCTTGGCAAACGCGAAAATTCGCTCAAAATTTATGGACGACCACCTAGGAACATGATTTTATCACCTTTTAGTATGAATTTTGATCCGATGGATCGATTACTTCTCGTTAATTTTGAAGAGGATCCTATTTATTACAGTATAGAGCTCCAAATTTTCCACAAATTAGACAAAGAATACCCGCTTGTAATCATGTATCGAAAGGATAACATGATGGATATTTATTATACTAATGAGGTTGTTGTAAAAAATAGAGAAAAGATGATCATGGATTTACTTACAAATGTCTCGTTCAATCAGCTAGAAGAGATTGAATATAAATTCCAATTTGATGAGATGGGCTTGGATGCTTACCTCTTTTTAAAGGATAAGTTAGAAAAAGAAATTGAAATTAAAATCAAAGAAAAAACTCATGAGAGAGAATTGGCTTCTATTTTATCCCCGATTGGTGCTGTCAGTAAGAAACCTGAGTACTTCCCCATCGTTTTCCTCAATAAGTTCGGTATGGTAATCAAAAAAAACACAGAAATTTTTGTCAAAATTCATGGTCTTTTAAGAGACACGGCAGAAATGCCTGTTCGAATGAATGGAATGAATGTTTATCTAGCTCGCTATTCTTTAGAACCAATTATCTGTAATTGGAATAATTATTTTAAGGGTAACATGAATCCTATAATATTAAATCCACCAACCCTAAATATATCAAATAAGGATATAACTTACTATCTTCTAAATAACTCTGATTATTACGAAATAAAACAGATCTATGGAAACGATGGAGAAGGTCATACTGTTTCTTTCGAATTTTCTCCAGCAATTCCAAATATATTATCTCTTGGTAGCAATTCGAAAATAAATGGTAGATTTTCTTGTATAATTGATGATAAAAAGGGTATTTTTGCAGGGGAATATTATCTAGCTCGTACTGGAGGCACTATTGAGTTTAGCATTACACCAATCAAAGGATGGCAGCCATTCCCTGGAAAATTGTGGCTAAAAACATATAAATGGACCTCAGAGATACAAATCCAAGATATCGGAGATATTAAAATCGCTTCTTCTTGGCGAAGAATAAAAGGATGATATTTTGCTTGTAATTTATTCTGTCGTGTTCCTTTAAGCAATCGCTCTAACGATTTCATGTTATCCGCGTTTGTAGAAATATGTATTTTAATAAAACTTTCTTTCTGGAATAGTTTCTATAATGTCTCGAATTTCATTTTTCATCTCATTAAAACTCTTTAGTGAACTGGCAAATTTATTCGATAACCCATCTTTTAGATACATATAAAGAAATGATTCCAAGGATTCCAGATTTTCAATATTTCCTTCAGTAATACAATATAAATAGAACTGATTTTCGAGTTTTTTAATCGAAAAAAAACGATATTTTTGGAAGCCTGATTTTATTGATATCCATCTTGGATAACCTTTCATGTTTGCAAGAATACTTGCTAAAATCGCTTCAATTTTTGCTGTTAAGACTGATTCACCAAAATCAATAATTTTGTTAACTAATTGAGAAATATCTTTTTCAGAATCAGACTCAAATTGTCTTTGTTCTCCAAATTTTAGAATATTCTCTTTATCTAAAAGAAGCGAAATAACACCCACCGATTCAGATGATAATCCAAAATAATACAGTCTGAGCCAATTATCTATATAATTAAAATTAGGTTTCTCGAATTTAACTTTTAATTCGACTGCTTCTTCTATATAATTTAAGAATATATTCATTTTAAATGAAATCTCACGCTTTTCAATTTTGGTCAATTTGTTAATATTGATTTTATCCTTTTGTACCATATCGTTGAAAAACATTGAAACCTGATTAAATATCCAATTGCTATCTTTATCTGAAAAATTTCCTATGAGAATGTGTATGACTCCATTCTTCTCAAAAAAACGAGCGACTAACTTCTTTTCTTCTGCATTATCCTCGTTTCCTAAAATTATCAACATTTTATCAAGCGTTCCAGATAACGTACGCGTAGAAATAGAATCTAAATTGTTTGTTAACTCTAAAATATACTTATATTTTTTATCGTTATAATATATTGGAATTCTCTCTTTTGAAACAATTCCGTAAAAATTTACATTCTTAGGAATCGTTAAAATCTTTCTCTCTTCTGTTCCTTTATCATTTTTACTCGATACGCTTTTAACATCTTTAGATTCTTCTTTACTAAAAGAAATGTTCTTCCCGTGTAAAAAACGAAAAAGTTTTAACGAAAAAAGATTACAATTTCTACAGGTACAATCATTTTGATAAGGAGCAACAAAAACATATCCACAATGGTCGCATTTTACTTTACTATAAATTTTATCTTCATTTTTCATTTTCTGTTATCCACTGTAGCTATTAATAAAGTACTATTCTATAAATAGATTAAAATGGTACTTAAGTTAATTATAAAAAATAATTAATTCAAGAGTAAAACGACAGCTTCACCATCGGTCACAAGTTCTTCGTTTTGATTATAAACCTTAGTATCACATCGAATGAACTTTAACTTACCGTCTTTTTTGGTAAATTTCTCTTTTACAGTCGCAACTGCGGTTAACTCGTCTCCAAAAAATACGGGCTTCACAAATCTTACTGTTTGTTCCCCGTAGAGGATTCCAGGTCCAAATAAATGTACCCCTAACGATGCGGAAATTAGGCCCACACTGATAACTCCATGAGCAACTTGTTTTCCAAACATTTGGGTTTTAGCGTATTCTGGATTCATATGTATAGGATTATAATCACCAGAAACTTCAGCAAAATTTTTCACATCTTCTTCAGTTATAGTTTTCGTAAATTTGGCGGAATCTCCAACCTTATAATCATTGAATTTGACTGGTTCTAGATTTGACATAAATAAATATATGAAGTTATGGATAAAAATATTAACCCAAAAAAAAATCTAAAATCTCTTAATTAAAAAGAAAAAATAAGAAATAAAACAATTCGAGAATTTGTTAAGTTAATGAAATGAAATTTTAAATTAAAAATAAAAATAAAGGTAGATAAAATGGGAAAGTTATCAAAACGAGTTGCTATCGTAGGGGCTGGGATGTCGCAGTTTGGACGTCTATACCCCCTCAAACGGAATCCCGATCTCTGGGTAGATGCTTGGGTTGACGCTGTTAACTCAGTTGACAATGGTATAGAACCAAAGGATGTGGATGCGTGTTATGTTGGAAATTATTCTTCAGATTTATTTAATCATCAAGGGCATTTAGGTCCGCAAATGGCAAACCTGGTGGGTCTAACTCCTAAGCCTGCTTCTAGATTTGAAGGAGCATGTGCTAGTTCCGGAATTGCTTTAAGACAAGCAGTTATTGCTGTTGCTTCGGGTATTCATGATGTGATCGCTGTCGCGGGAGTTGAGTGTATGAATGAACTTCCAACAAGTTTAGTAACAGACGCATTAGCTACGGCAAGTGATGCTCTTTTTGAATATCCAGCGGGGGCAACATTTCCAGGGTTATATGCTACTGTTGCAACAGCTCATTTTCACAAATATGGAACAACTTCAGAAGATTTAATGAGAATTGGAATTAAGAATCATGAAAACGGAGTTGAAAACCCATTTGCCCAAATGCAAAGATCCATCACAGAAATGATGCAAAGCAAATTAAAGAAATTGGAACAACAAGGAAAAGAACGTCCTGATTGGAAAGATGAATTTGATTATCTTAGAAGTGCTTCAAATCCAATGATTGCTTATCCTTTAAGACTTTTTGATTGTAGTTTAGTCACAGATGGAGCTGCGTGCGTCTTTGTTGCTGCTGAAGAGGTTGTTAAAAACTATACAGATACTCCAATTTGGATTGCTGGAACGGGTCAAGGAAGCGCTGCACTATCTATTCATGACAGAGATGATTTAACCGGTTTCATAGCCACTAGAGAAGCAGCAAGGCAAGCGTATGAAATGTCCGGATATGGGCCAAAAGATATTCAAATAGCCGAACTTCACGATTGTTTTACTATAGCAGAACTTGTCGCTTTAGAAGATCTAGGGTTTTATGAGGCTGGAAAAGCTGTTCAGGCTGTGAAAGAGGGAGAAACTAAACGAGATGGAGCAAGACCCATAAACACTTCTGGAGGTTTAAAATCAAAAGGCCATCCTGTTGGTGCTACTGGAGCTGCTCAAGCTGTAGAAATCTTTAAACAAATGAGAGGAAGAGCAGAACGAAATAGACAAGTAAAATTTGATGTAGAACGTGCATTATCTCACAACTTAGGGGGAAGTGGCGCCACATGTGTAGTCACTATCTATGAAAAATAAGGTGATTAGAAAAAATGAGTGAAGCAGAAGAAAAAGAATTTACAATTCAAAACTATTTAGAATTTATTCAAAATAAGAAACTTATGGGCTCAAAATGCAAAGATTGCGGTGCTATGTTTGTTCCCGTTAGAAAGTTATGCACGACATGTAATTCACTTAATATGGAATGGGTTGCATTATCTGGAAAAGGCGAACTTGCGGCATTTACTTCTATTACAGTTGGCACTCCTTACTTTATAGAATTAGGATACGATAGAAACAAACCCTATTGTTTTTCAGTTATAAAACTAGAAGAGGGTGCAATGGTCTCAGCTCAATTAGTTGGTGTAGATGAAAGCAAACCTGATACTATTAAAATTGGAATGCCCCTAAAAGTTAAGTTCTTAGAATATGAACTGAAAGGCGAAACCAAAATAAATTTAGGTTTTGAACCAGCCTAAACACAAATCTTTTATTTTTTATTTTTTATTTCTATTTTGTAAGATATAATTTAGTAATTTCAATATTATGCTGGTGGTTTTTGATAAAGAAATCTTTTAAATTAATTGTAATCGCTGTAGTTGCGTTAATAATAGTGATTCCCATTATTTTTCCAATTTTCCTTTTATTTAATGATAATGAATTCACAAATATTGACATTGAATTACACTTCAATGGCGACAATGCCTATAATTACGTAGCTGACCAAATAAACATCAATACAACCCATTATAGAATCCCTGGTACTCAAGGCAGAGAAGATTGCGCACAATATTTTATAACTAAATTTCAACTAATCGATCCTGCGATTAATTTCGCGCTTCATAATTTTACAATTCTTTCAGTGGAATGCCAAAATGTCTTGTTTAAAATTAACGAAAACTTTTCAAATATCGTGATTTTAGGTGCTCATTATGATTCTAGGGCTAAGGCTACAAAAGACTCGACAAATCCTGACTTACCTATTCCTGGAGCGAACGATGGAGCTAGTGGAAGCGCAGTTTTAATAGAACTTGCCGAAGTATTATACAATAGGAGACAAAATCTCTCTGTTCAGATCTGGTTTTTGTTTTTCGATGCAGAGGATCAAGGTTATGACGTCGGTCCTGGAATATCCGGATGGGATTGGTGTGAAGGCTCTGGTAAGTTTGTACAAGACATCGAAAATTTCTATAATTCTTCTAAGGAAACATTTGATGCCATGATCTTATTGGATATGGTTGGAGGAATTAATCTCCGGTTTATTAGTGAACAATACTCAACATCTTCACTTTTAAATGAACTGTTCGAAACTGGAAGGCAATTGGGATATACAAGCGCATTTCCTTCCGATCCAATTGTTGGCTCAATTTTTGATGACCATGTAGCATTCGTTAATTATGGAATTCCCTCAGCTGATTTAATTATTAAATTTTGGGACGCTCCTATTGAATGGCCGTATCATCACACAATAAACGACGATATTTCACATATATCTAATAGTAGTCTTGAGATAACGGGAAGAACTGTAGAACAATTTATTTATAATAATTTCTATGATGTTAACAACGATTTTCAAGGCAACTTTCCATGGAGCGGTGATTCTAATCTACTAGACTCTGAATTATTCCTATTCATTGTAATAATAGTCCCAATAATAGGTATAGCTGTTGTTGTATTAGTTTTACGTTCACGATCAAAGAAAGAAAAAACTAAAATAAAAAATAGTATATAGAGTAACAATATTACATCTCAATTTTTTGACCTATAATTGCACGATGATTAGTTTTATCAATATATATTTCCAATAGATCAAAAGCGCTAAAAATTCTTTTAATTTCTGCGACCGTAAAAAAATGGTGGGGGAGACCCTTTTCTTGACCTTCTAACGGAATATAAGTTCTTGTCTCAACTTTTTTCATTTTTTGCTTTTGAACGTAGAAACCTTGAAGTAAAGGGAACGTAAAAAATATGAAACCTTCTGGTTTTAAAATCCGTTCTATCTCCTTAACAGTAAAAATAATATCTTTCATTAAGTTATGGTGTATTACTTGAATTGAGATAACTGCGTCAAAAAAACCATCTTTATAGGGAAACTTATGTTCAATTTTTTGACAGACTAGTTCTGAAGATAGATTCTCCTCCTTTATCCAATTTTTGGCTATTTCTAAACCATTCGGAGACCCATCAAGACCATAAACTTCGAATCCCCTTTTCAATAAAAATAAAAGATGCCTTCCAGTTCCGCAGCCTAAGTCTAAAATCCGCCGTATCCCTTTTTCGCTAAATAAATTAGCTAACCTCTCCATATCGGGGTGCGGTTCAGTAAAATATTTACCTTTTTTAGCGAAGACATCGTCCCAGTCAGGCATAATACTCTTTAGGTTAATAAAATCAATTCAATGATCACACTCGTAAAAATAGTGACCATACTTCTCCTTAAAGGCTTCTGCGACTTCATTGGTTTTAGGACGAATGAATTCGTAACCATCTTTAATTGTTTCATAAGTAACTGGCAAACTACCTAATATTTCACCATCCACTTGGCAAAGATAAGGCTCGTCTTCAGATCTAGCCATTTCGATTCGTACTTTTTTGCTCTGATACTCAAAAACATCAGGATGAGGTAATAAGGAGGCGCTATACATTCTTTTAAATTGAAAGAGAAGTTTAAATTTACTTATATTTACTACACTTACATCAAATAACCCGTCTTCCACACTTGCCTTTTGACATACATACATTCCTCCACCGTATGCACCACCATTTCCTACTGCAGTTAAATTTGCCTTTCCTTCGAAAGTATCGTTGTCCATTACAACTTTAACTTCTTTACTCTTCCACCCGAACAAAGTTTTGATGACAATCGCATTATAATTTTTATCTTGATTCTCATTTGCCCTTCTGGCCACCTCAGCATCAAAACCTTGCGATCCCACACCTAAAAAGTACCGTTCTACGCCCTCATCAGTCTTAGCAAAACCTATATCCGACTTGCCAGTATATCCTTCAGCAATTATTCCACAAGCCCTTTTTATATCAGGAGTTATTCCAATTACTGCAGGAATATCATTTCCCGAGCCCATAGGGATGAATCCACATAAAGCACCGGATTTTGATCTAATTACGCCGTGGAGAACTTCGTTACATGTTCCGTCTCCTCCAGCTCCAACAACTCGATATCCATCCTTAGCTAATTGAGTTGCTAGTTCTATGGCATGGCCAGCATATTCTGTCTCAAATAATTTGTAGGACAGTTTAAGATCGTCTAAACATTTTTTTGCGTATTCTATATCCGTTGCTGCTTGTTTTGTACCACCAGCAATGGGATTATAAATAATCGCATAATCTGCTTCCATAATTAACACACTTAATTCTTAATACTTAAAATTCTTTATATTATTATAATATAATTTTAAATCTAGAACTATTTAAAAATTATAGTTTAAAAACTTAGGAATCTTAATTAATATTTTTCAATAATTAAAACCTAAAAGAATGAGTACTATATTAATCCTTTAAATTCTTGGATTCATTTCTCTTTCCAAACACATCCACAGCCACTGCAAGTATAAATTTTACCATATACTCGTGGAAAATGACTTATTACATCATTCTTATCAATTGATTCGTGAATTTTATAATAATTAGCATCATCACAAATAGGACATAATCGACGACCCATTGGCTTTGGAATTGTTAGTATTTCTCCTGAGCGGGTGAAAAGACCTTGATTTTTTATAGATTTAATCAAATTCTTTTTTTGAATAAAACTTTTTACAACTGGAATGATTACATTAGTATCTGTCTTGGATTCGATAGTCTCTTGGTGATTTTCTGTAATTACTGCTTGTACTTCAAGCGTTTTTAGATAACTTGAAACAATAGGTTTAATCTCATTTTTTTTTGGTAATCGCTCATATTCATTAATGAAATTATCTATAAAATTTTCTACATAGATTTTTTCTATGTCTAATCCTTTTTGTTCAACTTCTCTAATAATATCTCCGATAATGTAATCTTTTAAAACAGGATCTTCCAAAATCATTTAGGAGCTCCTCACCCAATAAAACTCTCATTAAATATGTTATCAATAAATCGATACTATTTTATTAAGATGTTATAATATAAAATACTATCTCAAAAATCACTAGACACCCTTTTGATTAAAAATTGATTATATTCTTTCGATACAATAAAACGAATCCTAGTAGCTTGTTAGAACAAAATTTATATTAGCATATTTATTTATTTAGACAAGAGAAAGAGTATATATTAAAAATTAGCTGGAGACTATATGAAGAACGCAGAAAAAAAAGCAAAGAAGCCTATCCCTCATAAAAAAATTATTATAGCAGTAGTAATGATCGTAATTGCGTTTTTTGGCTCTTTTATAGTTTATTTTGTTCTCCAAGTTTCTCTTAATACTGAGTCCCCTATCGTTGTAGTAATTAGCGGTTCAATGGAACCTAATATCCACCAAGGAGATTTATTATTCGTGATGGGAACCGATGCAGAGGATATAAAAAATGGAACTGCTGTAGATCAGGACGGAGATGTGATTGTATTTGATGCTCGAGGATTGTGGATTGGTGCACCTCAAGAACCTATCGTCCATCGCGTTATTGATAAGTATAACATAAGTGATACTTGGTACTTCAGAACTAAAGGTGACGCTAACTCCGTGCAGGATGCAGCTCCTATCCCAGAATCACGTATAATAGGCGTGGTAGTAGGGCGTATACCATATATCGGCTGGGTAAAAATCTTTTTGACGGAATCTGGCTTGTTAATTCCTTTATTAGTGATAATTTCAGCGTTACTTATTATTAGTATTGTTAGGGACATCCTCAAAGGCGACGATGAAGATCAAGATAAAAAGAATAAGGAAAGTCTAAAAGATATCGATAAGCAATCCAAGAGTGAAGAAGGAAATTAAATTCCTTGAAATAAGTATTTATATTACCCAATACTTGATCTTATTTACAAAATTTAATTTTAAAACATAGTGATAATAAATGGCTTGGACTCCACCAACTAAATTTACTGTACTGTTTAGTTTCCTCTGTTTAGCCGGAGGACTATTTATTTTAATTGAACATTTCTTTTCGCTTGCTGGCATATTACCACCATTAGCTTTCGGAACATTCACTTCCGATCAATGGTGGGGTATTTTTGGAATGGCATTAGTTTTTCTCGCTTGGTTTCTAATGTTTCTAGGGGTAAGAGTAAAAGGATTATAATTATAAATCTATTTTTTTTTTATTTTGAATTTGAGAACACTAGTTGAAGTATCTCTTCCAGATAAATCCTAAAGCCGAGTATTGAATATGAGAGAAAGTTATTAGAATGAGAAGAATATTTATATAAAAAAAAAAGATTTTAACTGCCTAATTGCTATACTCGGACAGTTTGAATATCGTTTGTTTATTTTGGTGGAGCAAGTACAATTTCAATGCTTGACACATTGTTTGTTTGACCGTTCTCTCCTTCGAGCTGTTCTGTTGAGAGCCTGATATCTTTGTATTCAGTTCCTTTTAAGAATCTATTTCTTAATATTTCACACACATCGACAGCATGTGAAATGGCTCTCCCTCTGGCTTTAACAGTACAGTCTTCTCCTTTATTAAGGATCATCATTGTAGCCATTACGTAATTCATGGTAGGTCTTCTTCCCACGAACACACTATTAGCTTCTTTTTCTTTATCTTTTCCGGACATCTTATTTACCTTTCTTGTTGTTTCAGTTGATTTCCTATACTTTTTAGTTATTTCGAATAAAAATCTTTATCTTTTTATTTTATGGATTGCTGTTTTACTGCTTTCAAGTTTCATTAATAGCAATAGATGCAATTACGCTTAGATTGATCATACTACAAGAACTAATCTATAGCTTAAGATAAAAAAATATTTAAAAACTATTAAATGTTATCAACTTGTTAACATTTAAATGGGATATCAGAAGTAATTACATTTAAAATCCATGTAGTATCGTTGCTAATTATAGGAATAGTTATCCCATATATAAAAATTTCTTCTTGTATTTATGCCAGAAGAGATAAAAAAGCTCACGATTCAAAATTAGATTTTGTAGAATTATTAAAGAATGTCAAAACATATAAAAACATTTAAAAACTCAAAAAACTCTAATATTAAATAATAAAAAATCAATTTATAATCTGATTTTTTACTACTTTACTAAAACTTAATAAAAGTATAAGAAGAGGAAGAAAAGTAATGGCAAAAAAATCTAATGTAGAAACCTTATTTGTAAAATCTAAAGTTCGCGAATTTATTAAATCCAATAATCTTAATACTAGTTCAGGAGTACTTGACGGGGAAGCGTTAAATGGGCTGATCGTTTGGATTCTTGACAAGGCTTGTGCACGCGCTAAAGCTAATGGTCGAAAAACTGTAAAGGCAAGAGATTTATAAGCAACCTCAAAAAATTTTCACACTTTCTTTTTTTTATTATTAAAATTAAATCTAAACTGTTAAGGTTTAAGTAACGAACTAATCGTACTATTTTCTCTCTTAAACTTAGCGGTGCTTATACCTGTTGTATGATCTTTAGAAACAAAAATCTTATGTGTATTGATATCTGAGGGGATTTCTGTGTGTGTTATGAGAAAAATTTGAGAAAAAGTTTTAGATTTAATTAAATGTTTAAGAATCCTCTCTCTTCGAGTAGCGTCAAGAGCGGCTAAAGGTTCGTCCAAAAGTAAAATGTCAATCTTTGGATTTTTCTTTGGAGATTCTTTTATAGGTCGAATTTTACTCATTAATTCTGATATGGCTAATCGGAGAGCCATCCCTAATGCAGTTTTGTCGCCCCCTGAAATGACCTCTATTGATTCATGAACTCCATTAAAATTGTCTTTAATTTTAAGCGATAGGCCTGTTTTTCTTGTACCCGTTAGATCCAGAAGTAAATCGCTATATTGACCCGATGTAAAATCTTTTATATACTTGTTTGTTGTTAAAGCTATGTTTTTTACCAATCGCTTTACAACCATATATTCAGTTACAAACCTTCTAACAAATTCTTTTGCTTTATTTATATGATCGATTTCTATCTCAATTTCCCCAATGGACTTCTCAAGTTCTTTCATACGCTTAATTTCTTCTTTTAAATCGACGACTTTACCCTTATTAATCTCAAACTTCTTTTGTTTTTCGTTAAACTCCTTTTCTATTGCTAACAGTTCAGTGGAAAGAGTTTTTTTCTCAATAGAAAGAAATTTTACTTTTTCAGCATTAGGGTCAATAAATTTCGATTTATTTTTCACAAGGAAGGAGTTTAACCTTTTATTAGCTTTATTAAGACCTAATTCGTATTTCTGGTAATTTTCATAATCTTCTTTTAATCCTTGCGTTATTATCATTCTTTTTTTTATTGTATCTAGCTTATATTGGTGTGAATTAATTTCTGTATCCAGATTCTCAACTATTTTAGAGATGCTCTTAATTTTATCCTGATTTATTTTGATTTCCTTATTAAATTTCACAATCATCTTGTCATAATGCTCTTCTGTTAACTCATTTTGGCATGTAGGACATAATGCTATATTCACACCATCTTTTTTCGAAGTGAAATTTAAGCTATCTTCCATTTTTTTTATTTTAGATTTGGTATCTTCAATCCGGCCTCTCGTTTTTCCTAATCCTTTAAAAGTGGCGGCTCGTTTCTTATCTACAAGTTCTTTTTGCGATATATTATTACTTTTTTCTTTAGCTAATAGATTAATTTTTTCAGTAATATTTGCTATTGGTTCAAAATCTTTTAAACTCAGATTGGTATTTTTAATCTTAGCTTGAAAGTCATTCTTATATGACAGAAATTTTTCTTCAATAATTTTTTGTTGGTTGTAGAGCACTTCTACATCTGTTATTAATCCATCTGAAGGAAATAACGAGATTTTCCGTGCGTGTTCTTCCTTTTTTTTCCTATCTTCAACTATATCTTTTTCCAATTCTGAACTTTCGAGCGAAATAAGACTGATGTCTTTTTCAATACGTTCAATAGGGACCCTCTTCTTTTCTAATTTTTCTTTATCATATTTAGCAGTTTTAGATTCCTTATCGAGATGTGATAATGCGTCGTCAATTATATTAAGTCTGAAAAGATCAATTATCATATCCCTTAGGTCAGCACCCTTTTTATTTGCTAACTCTTCTACTTCTCCTTGTCTTACGAAAACTGTGCTCAAAGCTTGCTCTGTAGAAATTTCGAAAAAGTTTTCAATATTAAAGTTCTTAATTTCACGATAAGAAGTTTTAACCCATTCAAACAATTTTGTTGATGTGGATCCTGTTCTTCCCCATTTACGATAAATGTTATATTTCTTATTATCAAGAGTGAAAAAAATAGTTACCTCTGCTTTAGATTCTCCATATGTGATAAATGAGGCTGCATTTCTTGCTCTGAAGATTTTTGGTCCGAAAAAAGCAAAAAGAACGCCCTCAAGGATTGTCGACTTACCGTAGGAATTTTGTCCACTAATAAGTATTAATCCTTCAGGTAAGTCATCGTTAGATTTTGGTAAACTCAATTGTTTATACCCCATGAAATTTTTAAACATGAGTTTAGTAATTTGCACGAGTAATTTAGACCTCCTTCTCTCTTTCCATTGTTCTTAACGCTTTTTTTAACGCTTTCATTCCTAATTGGGTCAATTTATCAACATTAAAATTACTTTTTTCTTCAGTTAGTTTCTCGTTCACAAATGTCTTGAATTCTATATCTGGTTTTTCTAATATATAATCTTGAATTCTACCTGCACTTATATCGTCTTCAAGAGATTCAGATAAATCAGCAATTTTCCATATTAACTGTAATATATTATACTTTTCGGGTTCAGAAAAACAATCCCTCCTTATTCTAGACATTAATTCGTTGATTTGCCAATTTTTTTCGAAGGTTATTTCTCCTTCAAAGTTAAATTTCAATCTAGCGGCAGTTTTCGGATCAAAACCTCCCTCTTTAGTATGATTATTTAATTCATTTATTATTCGATTCTGCAAATTTATCGAGGACTGGTCAGATTTAGCCTCGATTGCAATAATTTCAAAAGTTCTTTTTGATATGTCATCAGTAAACACTTTTTCGACATTTAATTTTTTGGTTTTATCATCAATATCTACGATTAGGTAGCCTTGCTTTTCGAATATTTCTTTAAAATTCATTGGTAATAAACTCCCAGAATAAAAATGGTTTTTAGACACTGATCTTAAACCATGTTCATGCCCCAGTGCTGCATAATCATAACCTAGGTCATCACTATTGACTTTATTATGCAATGTCTCATCTCCTGCTGAACCATGAGCAAGGGCTATATTTATAAATCCATCATTTTTAGGGGGTTGTTGTCTTTCTATCCAATCGTTATATTGTTTTTGATAGATTTCAAAACCCTTAAATTCAAAATAAGGAAATAAATAAAAACGGGTGCTTTTAGCGGGAAATTCTAATTTAAGAGCTCTTTTTTCTTTAATAGCGTTAATTAAATTTCTCTCTTTAAAATAGAAGAGATTAGGAAATTCTTCTTCTTTGACGTGAGATTCAAATGGTGTGTATTCATAACCTCTGAAAATGCCATGGTTTCCTTCAATGTAGATAAGTGGAACTTGATTGTTAGTATTCTTAAAAAATATTTCTAAACCTTCTTTAAAGGTTCTTCTTGCAGGTTCTGGAGGGGGATATGAGCTAAATGAAAAAGGATGATGAAACATATCGCCACAATGAACTAAAAAGTCTAAATCTTTAATCTTAGAGACATCTTCCATAACTTTTAAAAAAGTATCATAAAGTTCTTGTTCATAAGGTCTTGAATAATTCTGAATAGCCCATTTATTTATAGTACCTCGTCTAGCTCTATATCCCAAATGAGTATCCGCCATATGTACTATTCTTACCATTATCATTCACAATTTGTTCTTAAATATTATTTAGGGGGGATTACCTTATGTCTACGTACTTGCATAAATCTTCTTGTCTTAGGATCGTGCTGGAGTGTTAAAAATTGAGCTTCAAAATTATATTTTTCTATAGGAAGCATTCCGCTTGCTTCATGAGCGCCCGTTAAGCTTAAAGGGTAACCAAACGGAGAAAATGGGATTAATTTTTTTAGTAATGTTGCAGCGTCGGTTGTATCATAATAATCTGGAATATCAAAACGTAAAGAGGAGCTGTCTTCAATAAGTCTCACAATGTAAGTCCAACTTTTAGTGTATTTTGATAATTCTGGTAGTTCCACAATATAAGGATTAATTTTTATTTTATCGTCCCAATATAATAAAATAAAATTACCTTGAGCATCTCTAAGACGACTCGTTTTTGAAAAACTGAAATATTTAATGTCGTAAGTTTGTATAAAATTATAAAAGAATTTAACGAAGCTTTCTGGAGGAAAGATGTGTTGGCGGAACATATGTATTCCATCGCCCAAAAAAACAACTTTTTTATTTTTTCCCCAATTAGATTCGTCTTTTATTCGAATTAACGACTTTAAAATTTCATCTGCCGTTCGAATTCTGTCAACAACATGACCTAATGATGGATAATAATAATTATGTTCATTGATATATTTGTCAATCTTTTTCTTATAGGTGTTCTCAAACCAATCTTCAACTTCGTCTATATTATATTTTAAGCTGCCTTGATAAAATTCCTTTTTCAATTTTTTTATGAAATTTTCAATAACATCTCTATAAATGACAAGTTTATGTACGTTATCTTCAATGTAAGCAAAAATTGGTTTGTACATAATTAAATCTTTCTTGTATTTACCGTTTTTATAATTAATTTGGCACTCTCCAAATTTAAAGGCTGCAATTTTTCCGTAGGTTCCTGTATTGGTATATGAACTCTCATCGAAAGCTATAATTTTATAATCTTCATCTACATAATCGCTTAAATCTTCTCTGATAATTTGGTGTGGCATATCAATACAAAGTTTAGTAGAATTCTCTAAAGGATCGTCAGTATCAAATTTATCCGTTTCAAGCTCAACTTTTTCATCCTTAGTCCAATTAGTAATTTTCCCTTTCATACTCTCTTTAAATCTTCTAATAATATGATCGGGCGAATTATCTTTTCTTTTCTTTAGTGAATCATCCAATGAGATTAGTTCAAAATCAAAAGACATTCGATTACACCTTATGTTTAATTTTTAAGGTAAACTTGTTGGCGGAGGAGTTGGTTTTTTTGTTTTCATTATAGTAGCATAATTTTCATAAAATTTTTCTGATACTTCTTTAAAATAGGTATCGTACAACGGTATTCTTAATTTTTGAAAATTGGTTAACCATATTGCCGATATTAAGCCAATTCCTCTTGTTCCCGTTAACGATTCAAGATCCGATTGTTGGATCCCCCCACCTAAAGTTTTAGCAGCAACTAATTTTTCTTTTTCTGATCGTAGTGGTAAATTTATGACCGTATTCATATTAGATAAGATTGTGTCATCAATGGGCGAATATTGTTGAGAAATCACTTCGAGAGCCAAATTGAACTTTCTTCCTTGACGGGAGATATCTTTAAATACATTGCTATGTCTCATCATCTCGGGTCTTAACAAGCTTGGAGCCTCTTCAATTGTAAAGATTACAACAGGCAAATCTAAAGGGTCCTTCAATTTATTTCCTGCTTTGATATACAACTTTGGTAAATTCAACTTAAATACATCATAAAAAGGTTTTGGTAACGTTCGTTCTAATTTTTTCTCAAAAGAAACAAAGTCCGTTGATGATTTTAAGGCTTTTCTAATGTCAAACAAAGTTCTCGCTAAGACGCTATTAAATAGAAATTGTTCGAGATCAGAAATCATTGACACGTTGAACACTATTAACTGTCCTTTTTCTAATTTTTTAATAATCTTAGGCAATTTACTACTAGCATTCGATTGAAACATATTTGAATATGTTAACCAATGTAATCTCCTTCGCACAGCAGCTAAAGTTTTGTCGTTATGATTTCCCGGAGGAGTATATAAATCATCTAATAAAGATTCAATATAATCTTCTCTTTTATCTCGATATGCAGAATGCACAGCTCCTACTTGTAAATCATTAAACGTGCCCGTAGAAAACAAATCCTCCGGTTTTATCTCTTGAAGATTGATGATACAAGGCTCCGACATACTTTTGAGTTCTGCTGGTGGTTCTCCTTTATTAGGGTACAAGTAAAACCATTTACCAAATAAATCTTTATCATTTTCAGATGCGTTATAAATGTCGTAAATGCCATATTCCACACACCCTAACGCATATTCATCATGTACATCTATAGCTAACATCGAAGCCCTTTTACCTTTACCGCTCATAATTACATTAGCGTTATGTTGAAGTAATCCATCGATAAAAACTTGGTTCAGGTTTGATTTTCCAGAGCCTGTTGCTCCCGCGATGAAAAAATGATAATTTAGAAAATTGAAGGGAAAATATACATTTACATTTTTCTCGGAAGCCAAAGTACCCATAAAAATTCCATCAGGAGTAAAAATGTTTTTTAGATACTCTGCTTTATCATCCTGTATCGCTGAAATTTCCATTGTATGAGGTTTTAATATCACTTTTTCCATTAAATCCTCTATTAAGAAAAATACATTAATTGTATACGCTTTTTCTTTCTTAGTTTTTGTATCTTTTTCTACACAAATAATTGGGCGCCCTTGAATTATATACTGTAATTCCATTTCCAGCAAATCTTTGATATACTTACTTATTTCTACATTTCTTAATTGTTGTCGGGTCATGATGTAATCTGAAATTGTTTGTACATTAAGAATCTGAATGATAATAGTATATTCTTTATTATTTTTTTCATCTTCCGCTCTTAATTTTAAAAAACCATGAAGATGTAAATAATGTTCGTGAAAAACTTCAATCTTACTCTCTAATGAATTGATTCTAATAATCATGGCAATATACCTTTAGATTATATTTTTAATTATTATAATAATTATTTGATCTATATAAATAAAGAATGCTATTAATCCCTGGTTAGAAGATTATCTGTTCTTTTAATTTATTTAGGTTTTATCTTTTTTAAATTTGTAGGACTTCAGAAATTTAATAGTTTTTAAAAATCAAGTTAGAAATGCTCTATTTTAGAAATTCTTCAATTAGGTTATACACAGTTTCAAGAATATCCTTCTCTGGTAAGAAAGTTAATCTCATATGTCCTTTTCCGTAGTCTCCAAAACCAGAGCCATAGACCAGACACACTCCCGTTTCTTTGAGCAATTCTACAACTAATTCTTTATCATTCTTCCATCTTCCAAATTCATTTAAATCTAATTTTGGAAAAAGATAGAAAGCTCCATTAGGTTTAACACAAGTTATTCCCTCAATTTTACGCAATCTATCATATGAATAATCCCGTCGTTCTTTTAATTTCTTCACCATTTCTACTGTATGATCACTTGGGGTCTTTAATATCTCTACTGCAGCAAATTGAGCAACAGAACTAGCAGATAGACGCGCTCTTGCCATTTTTGCTATGCCATTTTTCAACTCTTCAAGCTTATTTTCAGGATCGTGATAATAAAGGTATCCTAACCTCCAACCAGTTACTAAATGTGTTTTTGAAAATCCATTTAGTCCTATAATTGGAACGTCCTTACTTAACGACGCAGGACATACATACGTTTTATCATAAGTAATTTGGTCGTAAATTTCATCAGATAAGATAGGTAAATTATATTCTCCAGCTAAATCTATTATTTCTTTGATCTTTTTTTCTCCGTACAACACACCAGTGGGATTGTTAGGACTACATATTAAAATTGCTTGAGTCTTATTAGTAATTTTCTTCCTTAAATCTTCGATATTTGGTTCCCAATCTTGCTTCTCGTCAAGCTCATATTCAACAGGGATTCCATCGTAGAATTTCGCGTAATTGATGTATAACGGATAAGAAGGGCCGGGTATAAGTAATTCTCTCCCATTTTCTATTAACCCCGATACAATGAAGTTAATTCCTTCAGTAACTCCCGAAGTAACTAAAATATCGTCAGTTCCAATAGTGAGATTTTGAGTTTCCTTAAGAACTCTGCTTAATTCTTCTCTTAGTTCAACAACACCTAATGAATTGACATAATTATTTTTACCCTTGCGACTAGCATTAAATAAAGCTTCTGAAATAAATTCGGGAGTAGGAAAGTCGTAAGCAACAGGATCTCCAATATTTAAATGATAAACTTTTTTACCACTTTTAGCTACTTCATGGGCAACAGCAGCTATTTCTCTTATCGCATATTCAACGCCTTTTACTCTATTTGTAAGCAAAATATTCCACTTTGTCCATCTGATAATTAATTAATATAATACACTTAAGTATACAGAATGGAGCGTTAAATAAATTTTCGTTCTTGAGAAAATATGGAAAAGAAATAGCGATTCCTAAAATTGGTATTCTCTATTTCGGAGCTTAGAAACAAGGCGTCCCCGTGAAAGTAACTGAATTCCAAATTGAGAGCTATAATCACGAGAAAAATCGGTGTCAATATTACAAACCATAATTCCTCCTTCAATTTCGGGAATATCAACACAAGCTTTATGAAGTTGACGCAATTGTGTGATAGAGATTTCTCTCTTCCAATCCCGAACAAATACTCCATATTTACCATACTTTCCATTACGAATGAGCGCGTTAAATGTCCAAACTTTACCTGATTTCCCTTTTAATTTTTGCGGACCATTAATGAATTCGTACTTTTCACTAAAAACTTTTTCGGTTAATTCCGATAAGGATTTATCTCCTAATACCATAAAATCACATTAAGTTTTATATAAATATATTTCTTAAGTAATATATAAGTGTTATTTAGAAATATATGAAAACTAATCTTAAAAATAAGTACTATGCAGATAACATTACTATATATTTGAATTGTATCATTAATAAAATCTTTTCAACCGACCGACAAAAATACCAATAAATTAAGATTTCTCAAACAGAACTAATTTTCTTAAGTTTAAACAATTTGAATAGCGGATAATCACCGCAAATATCTTGACCTTTCGCTTTAATATACGGGTGAAGATTTTCTATTAAATATTCAATCAATTTGTCTGTTACAACCTCACAAATACTATTACAATCTAAAAAATTGTCTTCTAGATACAAACATGTATAGTTATGAAAAAGACAAAACTTTTTCATTTGTAAAGATATGCCCTCAGCGGATAATAAGCCAATATGGTTCCACAGATCTTTAAACCCCCCTAAATTATGGGGTGCAATGCTATTAAGTGCCTTTTTTAAATTCCTAAGATTTAGTTGCGCTTTCTTATTATCTAAGGCGCCTAATCTCTTTTTAATTAAAGTTGATTCTTTTTTAGCTTCGATTTTGCATAAAAATATATATTTCTGTAAGAGTTCTTCAGCTTTTCTTGCTTTTTTAGGATGTTTTATCCTCCACCCCGAGACTTTCTTACAACTTATGCCTTTATTTTCTGGATTTGAGAATCCTGTAGGATAAATCCAACATTGAGGTGGCTTTATTCCCGAATTGTGAATTAAACATCCATTTATCTCTTTATCGAATAAAAAACACTTTCCAGTTTTTTCATTGAATCTTAATTGAAAAGAAAAGATACTACTTCTAACAAAATCATTCACGTTAGCATATCCTCTTTTAATGTATTCTTTAGCAAGAACCTTTGGAACATCAATTTTAATAGAGCAGCAATCTCCTTTACAAATTTGAGGATCTATGCAATTTGGACCTTCAATAGCAGATTTCATGAAACTATTATATTGTAAGACAATTTGCCAGAAGTAAGTGTTATTTTGATCTATCAAGACATAAAAATAGTCATAATCTTTATTTAAAAATTCTCTATTTCAGATAATTTATAATTTTATTCTTTTCAGTACAGAGTTAATTTCTTCTTTTAAGAAAGCAGGGTTTCGAGGATAACAAGGATTCAAAGGAGGGCGGGGACAATATGATTATATCATATCTTTCTTTAATTTACTTTGTACACTTCTAATCTCAAGTTGATATTTTTCAATGAGTTTTATTTTTTTTTCTACTAATCTTGGATCAACGATATCCTTTTCTTTAATATCTTTTTTTAAATTGCCAATCAATGTTTTTATTTGTTCCAAAGAAATGTTGACATTCTCTAAATATTCTCGATTCTTTTTTTTATTTTTCGTATTAATTGCCTGTTCCATGTGTTGCTTGATAGCATCATATATACTTTCATCGTTGATTTCGTAAGATTGGCTCTTTGAATAAGGTTCTAATTTCACTTCATCTATTATATTAGAAGCATAATTAACGTTGATGTTTTCCTTGAAATTTATGTTTTTTGTTTTGTCTTTTATATTAATATCGGTAAATGCTCCAAGTTCGTCTATATTAGTTATAAGCTTTAATTCATCCAATTCAATTTGAGTTATCAGAGGTGTGAATCGGACTTGAAGGAACTTCTTTCCATAAAAATCATCTCCAAAACGAATAATTTGGGTGTAAGTTTGTAAATAATTTTCTCCAATGGGGGCAAATAATACCCCTTCGGTAGAATCTAATTGTTGTAGCAGTGGAGATATCCGTTCTTGTTTTATAGCGCCAGTTACGAGAATTTTTTGCCACGGACTTAAATCAGGAAAACCTTCAAGAGGATTTTTTACTATGACTTCTATTTTACCGTTCAAATTTTGATTGTTTAAATTTTCTGAAGTAATTTTAGCTATTTTCGAATTGGCTTCCAAAATTACAATCCTACCTTTAGGAGCTAATTTTTGAGCTAAAACGGCAATGTACCCACTTTTTGCACCTAAAATAAGTAAATCGTCATTATCGTTTAAGATTAATTCTTGAAGCATAATCGAAATCATATGGGGGGCAGAAATTGTTCTAAGAGATGCGGGGTTCTCTTTATCTAAGTAAAATAAAACTGGAGCATCGTCATAAAATCTAACTTGATTTTGTATTTCATTTGGAATAAAATCTTTTAAGGGAACATCTAAGAAAGCCTTAAATAACCTTATATCTTTTAAATAGCCGTTAAAATGGAGCGAAAATAACAACTGTATTTTTGACCGAAACAATCTCTGATTTTCCATATTATCAACAAAATAATGATAGATTATATAGTTATTATACCTTTTTATATTAAAATATTATAAACTACTAATTCAGTTACATATAAAGTGCGATACTTTTGTTTATTTTAGATGCGTCAAGTTTTAAAAAAGCAAGGATTACAATATTTCTGATTTCTATCAATACACTCTTGTTTTTATTTTTTTCGTTTGATTTCGAAGAGGTAGAAGAGGTATTTTATCTATTAGTCCAAATTAATTCCAAAATCATTAACGATTTAGAAATATGGCGCCTTTTTACTTCAATGTTTTTACATGGAGACGTCCTTCACCTCTTCTCTAATATGCTATCACTTCTACTTTTTGGCGCATATGTTGAGCATAGTTATTCTAAATATCAATTCTTAATTCTATACTTGATATCAGGATTAATTGGCAGTTTTTTCTCAATGTTATTTTTACCTTTAAATGTTATAAGTCTTGGCGCATCTGGTGCAATTTTTGGGCTAATTGGGGCTTCTTTTTCAATACTGATCGTCGAACGGAACACTCCATTAATACTACTCGGTTTAATTTATGTCTTTTATTTCGTTTTCTCCTCCTTTAGCCCAAACGTAAATTACCTTGCCCATATTTTTGGTTTATTAGGAGGTTTTATAATTGGATATCTTTTTAAAAGGAATAAAAAACCCGCGACAAAGTATTAAAATTATGTTTTTTTCTTTCTTCTAGCTTTCAAGGCTATTTCCATTGAGAAATCTTTTTCACAATGGCTATTTATTGGGCATAAATCACATTTTGGACGAATTGGTAGGCAAATCTCTTGCCCAAACCTTACAAATAACCTGTTCAAGTGAATCCACTGATCCTTTGGAATGATTTTTTTTAATACCTTTTCCGTTTCTTCCGGTTTTTTCGTCTTAATCCATCCTAGTCTGTTAGGGATTCTATGGACATGCGTATCTACTGGTATTGCAGGAATTTTAAAGGCATATACTAATACACAATTTGCCGTTTTTGCTCCAACACCGGGTAATGAGAATAAATCCTCAAAATCGTCCGGGACAACACTAGCAAACCTATCTTTTATGATTTGAGAAACCTCTTTAATTCGAGCCGCTTTTACTTTGTAAAACCCAGACTTAAAAATTAATTTTTCTAATTCCTCGATCTCAGCATTAGCGATAAGTTCCGGAGTATTATATTTAGCAAAAAGCGTTTTAGTTGCTTCTTCTGTGTTTGAATCTCTCGTCCTAGCTGATAAAATTGTAGAAATTAGAATTTTAAATGGATCTTGCTTTTTTCGTGCTAACCGATCTAAATGTGTTTCGCCTTCGATTACTTCTCTAATTTTGTCTAAGACATCTATGTAATTCATGTTCCTTCCAAGTTAATTCACTTTTTCAAAAACAAAGATTTTTCTTTTTACTATTTGTCCTTTTTTAGCATCAAGCATAGCCCTCACATGCTTCAGCTCAAACTGAAGTTTTTGATTTGATTTATTAACGATTCTATTTAAGTCGAGTAAAGGTATGGGCTTAAAGTTGTGTTTTCTAGCAAGTGCCTCGACATTAAGCTGAACATCACCCCCATCAATTGTACTGAAAATCGGTGCTACAATACTTATTCTAGCATTTGGCTTTAAAACTTGATATGCTTCTCTAAAAGTAGCTTCATATAACGGATTTAATTTTAAATCAATTAATTTTTTTACTTCAGTATAGTAAGGTTTTTGATTGTAAAACGGGCCCAATTCTGGCTCAGTCGAAATTCCATCAAATTGTTGTTTATCAAAAATAGAAGATAACTTTTTAATATCTGCCTGTTTTATTCTCTCGTTTAGCATAAAGGGAATAGATTCTTCAAGTTCATTTAACAACCAGTTTAAATTTCGTATAGTATTTTTGACTTTAACGTCGTCAATATCAGAACCAAATATTTGGAAGTCTTCTACTAACGCAAATAATAAAATTGTGCCATTTCCTACGAATGGATCCAAAATTCTTTTTTTCTCTCTTTCTTCAAATAAATTTAGAAAATTTAACATAATTATTCCTAATTTTGGCGATATAGCACTCTTGAACTCCTTAAATGGCCTTTCTTCGTCAATCTTTTTTTTAAAATTCGGATCGTCACAAGTAAGTGTTCTTGCCACATAGAAGCCCTCTTCCGTGAAGCCAAATATGATTTCCGCACGATCTTTGTTGAATAAGCCATAATTTATAACAGTGTGTGGAAAAATCGGGTTTAAATTACCAGATTTAATATTTTCTTCTGGATATCTATAATAGAGAGATTTTTGAGCTCCATTTTCATTTAAAAGCTCCATGATTCCTTTATTAAGGAATGGAAGAAAGTGCTTTACTAAAACCTCTGAATAATAACTGTCGTCATAAAGATTTGGATAAATTGAAACCGCAAAAAAAATGCTTTCGTTTTTAATTCTTGGAAATATTTTCTTAAGGGAACTATTGGTGACCCTTAGAATTTCTTTTCTCCTACTTTCTATTTGTTTAAACTTCTCAACTTTTAGTGGAAATGCTTCATAAGTAGTTTGAATGTCCACAAAATCGTAAATCTCAGCAATTTTCTGACACCCACCTAAAATATATTGAATTTCCATTAAAACATTGACATAATACTTTTGTTTATACAAATCATCAAACTCAACTATCGCGATATTCGCGGAATAATCTGTAATTCGCCCCTTAAATTGTGAATTCTTTAAAAAATTATCAAGTTCAGCTAAAGACAACTGCCAGTTTGACCCCAAAACAAATATGAATCGATTCATAATTATTGAAAGATAGGATACTTAGTTTTGAAAAAAGAAGCATACTATTTTTAGTTTTAGGTTAAGTTCAATTAGTTAATCGTTACCTAAGACGTATTGAATGATTTTTATGATATCTGCCTTTCTTGCGTTGGATGGCAGATTAATATTGTTCTTATTACAATAAGTTTTTAGTTCTTTCACGGTTAAGGTATTCAGATCCTCAGGTAATTCTCCCACTAGTTCACTTCCTTTGGGTAACAAATCTTCTTCCCCATCTCCAGAAATAGAGCGTTCATATTTTTCTCCCGTTATATCCTCGATAGCACTTATGATATCATCTATGTCTTCTTTCTTCCTTTTTGGAATCAAATCGATTACTTTCTCTTCTTCTTTTTCTTTTACTACTTTTTTAGGGTGGGTTTTAATCTGGTATCTCTCTAGCTGCTTACTTTCTAATTCTTTCATTATCTTCTTATAGTTATCTTTAAAATATTTCAAACCAACATTAAGTACATCCGAAAAATTTTCCCACTTTTTTCTCTTAAGAAGAGAATCTGCCCAGTGGAATAAATCTCTTTGAATTTCAATAGTTATAACTTTTCCTTCGGCTGTAACATCTAAAGTAAGCCATCTTAAGATGTTTGCTATAATAATATCGTTATCAAAAGCAGAAAACCCGTATTCTCTCCCAAGAGACGAAAAAATCGAAAGCGTTCCAAACGATACCACTTGACCATGATAATATTCAGATGTAACCAGCAGTGGAACTTTAGGGCAATCTTCTTCTATCCAATCTTTTCCATCGAATCGTCTTCTCCAACAATTTAACCCCCCCCTTACAAGTACTTCGACTTTTATATTCTTTGCTTCTTTTGCGGTAAGTTTTGTCTTCCCTAATGAGCAAGCGCTTGATAAGACTATTTTTTTTACATTTTCAGTTATGTAATGCGGGTTTAAGTTAGCTAACAAAGGTCTTTTCTGTAAGTTAACATAATTTACTGAATCGTTAATTTCATCGGTAACAAACTCAAATCCAAACTTTCTCGTTAATTCGTTAATATTCGTTCTATTACTTCGTTCTCCGCCCTGAGAACCTATGATGAGTAAACTACCACCTGTTCTTACGTATTCTTCTAAAACTTCTATCTCTTTCGGAGATAAGTTGATATTTTTAGGTATTGACATAACAATAGCATTATAATTCTTAACTTTTTCTATAGAATGGAATCCCGCTTCAATTTTTCCTAGCTTATAGGCAGAAGTAAATAAGAATTGAGTGAAATCAGTGTAACTTGACGCTTCTAATGTAAGCATATTATTATGACTATAATCTAAACCTACGGTAATATCATTTTTCATAATTAATTCTTCCTCATTACAATAGCATTCAAAAATATAATAATTTCTACTTTTATATATTTACAGTATATTTCTTACTGAGAATATAATAAAATTATGTGATATAAAAATAACATTTATTTGTAATTAAAAAATATAGAAAAAAATTATGCTTTTACTAGCTTTGATACTTCTAAATTTAAAAGTATCTCTTTCAAAAAGCAACCTTATTATAGGATTACAACGAAATAAAATTAATTTTACAGAATATTAAAAGTGCATATTAATTATGAAGAAAAGAGAGTTGGTTTCGTTATTTTTCTTTTTATCGCTAATCTTAATCGTCATAATGGATACTGCTTTGTTTTTACCTAATGAAGTATTAATTGCAGCTGATTTGGGAATATATTTTGAAACCCTTGGCATTATCATAGGTATTTATACTATTGTAAATGGTATTTCAATTCTAATATTCGGATATTTATCCGATAGGATAGAGAGAAAAAATATATTAATCATTGCTGGAGAATTGTGGGCATTAACGGCAATATTGCATATATTTGTGGAAGAGTTCTGGCAATTATTGCTTGTTAGGATCGTAGCAGCAATCGCCGTAAGCGTAACAACTCCACTTGTAATTTCATATTTAGCAGACATAATCTCACCCGATTCACGCTCAAAATCTTTCGCATTTTGGGGGTTGGTAACAACTATAGGAACCTTGGTTGCTGGAGTACTAGCTTTAGCGTTTAACCTTATTGATTTCGAAGCTGTAGAATTACAACTCCTTGAAACAATCAATCAAAAAATCGACTTTATTGCCCTTAAGTATCCCAATATACTATATACTTGGCGGTTACCATATTTTTATCTTGGTATCATAGCTCTCATACTTACAGGCTTAAATTATTTCTTCACCCTAGAGCCTAAGAGAGCAGCAAAAGAAAAACAATTAAAAGAAGTTTTTTCAGACGAAAATTTACGGTATTCCTACAAGATCAAATTTTCAGATTTAAAATTCGTCTTTAAGAGGAAATCAAACTTCTTCCTGATATTTAATTTTTTTGATGTTATCGCTTCAGGGTTAGTATTAGCTTATATTTTCCCCTATATCCAGCTTGAAATTGGTGTTAGCGTTATCGATATCAAGGTTATTATTCTGTTTCTGTTCATAATAGTATTGGGATTAATAATTGGACAATTTTTATTCGCACATTTGGGAGATAAAAAAGTTCAGCGTGGAGATCTTTCTGGACGAGTGAAAGTTGCGGTTATTTGTTCGATTTTGAACTTGCCCTTCTTTTTATTTGGATTTGCGATGACTCCTAACGTTGCTAACTCTACTTTCTTCTTTGGTACTTTATTTGTCAACGATATTGGATTTTGGGTTTTGTGGTTAGTTTATTGTGCGTTTTTAGGTGTAGGTCTCGCTTTCACTATGGGAATTGGCCCCAATTGGTACAGTTCTCTTATTGATGTTAATTTCCCAGAGAATCGAGGGACTATGGTAGCAGTTGGAGCCTTTATAGATTCCATCGGACGAGCCTTAGGTGCAGTTATAGGTGGGATCGTCGTAACATTAACGGGAAGCTTTTCTGCTACAATTTTTTGGTCCTTTCTAATATTTGGGATCTTCTCTACTTGCCTATGGATTCCGCTTTTCTTCACTGCTAAAAAAGATTATTTAGAAATAAACGAAGCTATGGAAATTAGAGCTTTATCGCTAAGTAAAACACAACCCGAGGACTCCCGGTAATAACTTTAATGATTAAGTGTTGATTCTTCTTTTTAGTTCAATAACGAAAAAACTTTTATATCAAAAACGACATGGTATAAACCCGGACCGTAACTTTTCACGAATCTTTTTGCTAACAGATTGCATTTAAAACTACTTTTTTCTACGATTTCTTTAAACTCATTAAACAAATCTAAGTAATTTTCTTTGTCGGCAATACCTTCATAATGATATATCGTACCTTCAACTTTCGCGAGAGTTAACGCTTCTTTAATGAAGTCTTTTGGAGTGGGAAATACTCCCATAATCACCCGATCCGCTTTAAAGCCTAGAGTGCTCAGTTTTATTACTTCAATCTTACTATCTCCATTAATCGGAGTAATTACATCCTCAAAATGATTGAGAATGATATTCTCGGTTAGATAGTTAAAAGAATCAGGGTTTAACTCTATACTAAATATCTTTTTAGGTTTCGAGTGTTTTGCTATGGGTAAAGAGAAGTAACCTATGCCAGCGAACATGTCAACGATAATTTCACCTTCTTTTACTAAAGTAGCTAGAAATCTCCTTTCGTTTAGATTCCCCATGCTAAACATTATCTTTGTGAAATCAAATTTATAGATTACTCCGTGTTCTTTATGTTTAACAATGGAATTATCTAAACCAACAAGAAATTCTATTTTTTCTGGAGTTCTAAATTGTCCTTTCACTTTTCCAGAGTTCAAGTAAACTGATTTAATCTTTGGTAATAATTCTAAGTATTTTTCAGCAATTAGAATTTTTTTTTCAAGCAATAACGGATTAAGTTTTATTAGTGCCACATCACCAATGGTTTGAAATCCTCGAGGAAGAACCGATAATTCCTCATCTGTTAAGATTCCTATAAGCGCATCCTTAAGTTTATCTTTAAATCCCATAAATTATCAAAAATGTAAGTCTATGATCTTATCTTTATTCATAATCAAGTTAAATTATTATAGTATAGTATATCAAACATATTATAATAATAGAAAAATTTTCTATTATCCAAATTAGAATATAGTACGGAAAAATTAGTGGATAAAAAATGACAAGTTTAAATGATAAAGAATTTTTAGTCGATGAAAAAAAAGTATGGCTTACTGGAGGTTACTGGCCTGAAGGCGTTCCAAAACAACTTAAAGACGTGGAAGGTATTGACATAACGCCGCTGTGGAAGGGATTTATCAAGTCTGCCGATGACTATGGAATATGGGATAATGATATTTGTATATTTGCTTATGGTTCATACATGGAAAGAGTTAAACTAAGAAAACTATTCGAGTACGCAAAAAAATTTGGTACTTTTCTTTACGATACATTAGGTATCAGAAAAGGAGATGTCGTAGCAATTGATCTTCCTAATTCTATAAATTTTGTTGTTGCCTATATGGGTAGTCAATATATTGGTGCAATTGTACAGGGTATCAATCCTACATATAAACCAATGGAGTTATTACATGCTCTGTCTATGACGAATGCGAAAGTTTTAGTATTAATGGATATGCTTTATATCGCTGGACCTGCTACTATCCTTCCAAAAACTAGCGTAAAGTATTTAATACCTTCGAATTTTGTAGATTTTTTCACTGCTGACGAGGAAACTATACAACAACTTGGAATTCCAAGTGCAAAAGATAAAATTCCTAGTGAAACAGAAGATTATAAGATTTATTGGATGAATCAAATAATTAAGGAAACCGAACCCAAAGATATTACGGTAGATATTGACCCTTGGACCGATCCCGCAGTATACCTTATGACTGGTGGAACAACAGGGTTACCCAAAGTTGCTATGCTTAGTCATGCTAACCTCATCTCAAATTTATATGCGATTAAACCGTGGACAAACCTCGAACCTGGTATGGTAACAATTGGCAGTATACCTTTTTTCCATAGCTTTGGGTTAACATGTGTTATGTCGGGAGCTTTATCCTTAGGAATGCAAATGCTTTTATTTCCAAAACCCCCTTCAGACGATGTTTTATCCGAGACAATAAATAAAATTGATGCCCCCCAAGGTATTATGTATACTGGCGTTGAAATGTTATTTAAGAGATTGACTGATTATGTAAATGAAATGGGCGTTGAAGAATATAACAAAAAGTACGATTTTACACAAAAACTAAAATATGCTACGCAAGGAGCTGGACCTTTACACGATAATATTCGCGTTTCGTTTGAAGAAATCTTTTGTCCGATACGAGTTGGTTATGGATTGACCGAAACATCTCCTGTAGTAAGTGTAGCACCATTTTGGGGTCCAAATAAATCTGGAAAGCTAGGATTACCCCTCCCTGGTACCGATTGGGCTATTTTCGATTCCGATAATTTTGAAGCTGGACCAATTTGTGACGGGACTCTTGAAAAAAACAATTTTGGCGTAGAACATACTGGTGAAATCTGTGTTGCAGGACCTCAAGTCATGCTGGGTTATTTAGGAAAACAAAAGGAACAAGAAGATAACCTTAAAATGTGGGGCGGAAAACGCTGGTTACTTACGGGAGATATTGGATTTATGGATGAGCACGGTTTCTGTGAAATAAGAGATAGAAAGAAATCGCTAATTAAAGTTTCTGGCCATTCTGTGTATCCAAAAGAAGTCGAGGAATTAATGGGAGAGCATCCCGCGATAGATCAAGTTGCTGTAGCTGGATTGCCTGACGAAAGCTCTGGTGAAAAGGTGAAAGCATGGGTCGTGTTAAAGAAGGGGTTTAAAGTTGGAAAGAATATCGAAGTTGAAGATATTAAGAAATGGTGCTTGGAAAACATGGCCAAGTGGAAGAGCCCAAGACTAATTGAAGTCGCTCGAAAACTCCCCGTGTCAATAACTGGAAAAGTACAGAGAAGAGAACTCCAAGAAAAAGATATTTCAAAAATGGAAAGCGGAAAAGAAATAAAGGGTTAATTTTTTTTATTATTTTTTTTAATTTTATTCGTTTAAGCGTTTATATGTTTTTTTCATAATTTTATAGATGTTTGTGAATTCATTAAAGAGCTTGTCGTAAACTACTCTGTTATCTGGATTAGGTTTGAAAATATTTGAGTATTGGATTAACTCCGGAATTTGATCCCAGGTAAGGTAGCCCAATCCCACTGAAGCAATAAAGGCAGCTCCACGAGCGTTTGCTTGAATGGGGTCTTTAACTTGCTTGATAGTTCTGTTGAGAACGTCCGCGAAAATCTGACACCAGATATTACTAGTAGCTCCACCACCAATCATACTCACTTCTGGTATTACAATGTCCTTTTTTGTCATTCCTGGAGTATCTTTTATTTTCATTTTTTGGATAAGTTTCTCAAGATAAATAAATACCCAATTTATATTATAAGCGACACCTTCAAATATAGCCCTAATCAAATGTTCTCTTGACATCTCTAAAGAAAGGTTATAAAATCCCCCTCTAATTGTGTTTGAATCAATAGGGGATCTTTCTCCAATAAGCCAAGGGGTAAAAATAAGATTATTTGAACCAGCAGGCACATTTTCTACCATTCTATCAAAAATCTTATAAACATCTGGAACAGCTTCTTCTCTTAACAATTCATCTTTATGATATAAAATTTTATCCCTTAGAAATGATAGTGCTCCTCCAGCAATCTCCTGTTCATCAATTGCCATATATCTACCAGGGATTCCAGACAAAATCGCTCCTATGCCATGGAATATACTTACCTTTTTAATAGGAAGGTGACAAATAACCCAGTCACTCGTACCAATATAAATATGCGTATCATAATCTCTAACAGCGCCCGATCCTATTGCAGCGGAGGGAATATCAGGAGCTCCTGCTACAACTTGAGTATTTTTTTCCAAACCTAATTCGTTTGCAACTTCTGTTGTTATTGTACCTAAGATGTCAGTAGAATTTACTAATTCGGTGGGTAATTTACTCTGATCTAATTTGCACATTTTAATGAGCTTTTTAGAATACTCTATGTTATTAATCTTTCTTATATCTGTTAACCAATGTGCTCCTATAGTTGTATAAGAAGAAGCAAACTTGCCAGTTAACTTTAGATTTATATAATCTTGGGGTTCCAAAAACATGTAAGTTTTATCGTAAATTTCTGGATGTTCGTTTTTTAAGAATAACATATGTGCTATAGGATCTTTACCGCTTAAACCAGGAGCTGCACCAGTCCGTTTTACCCAGCTTAAGGCTTTTCTTATATTCATTCCAGAGACTTTTATTAAACCTCTATAAATATTTTTTATATATGGAGCTCCTCGCGTATCCATCCATATTATCGCACACATTAAATGATTTCCATTCTTGTCCAATGGGATTGTTCCACTCCATTGACTCGTATTGGAAATACCTACAATATCTTCAACTGAGACGAGTCCACTATGTATAACCTTTTTAGATGTTTTGAGAATGGCGTTCCACCAATCATTTGGGTCTTGCTCAACCCCACCTCCCTTTTCAACATGTAAAGGGACTTCTTGAAATGCCCAATCGACAACTTCACCATGTGTTGAGACTATCGCAGTCTTAGGTCCCCCTGTACCATGATCTATCGCAAGAATGTATTTTTTTTCTTGGTCTGACATATTTAATATTAATGTTGTTAATCTAAATAAAGATTATTTGAACAGAGAATTTTAGAAAGTTGATAAAACTGTAGAAAAGGAAAGTTAATATTCAAGAAAAGCCCCATCAAATAAATTTTAAAAGGATAATTTAATTTTTGATCGATAGTTTTTCTAATTACATTAATTAGTTTTGCTTCTTATACTCTAATTAAGGAAATTATGGTATTAGTTGATGATGTAAATGGATTATGAGGAAAAAATTGCTAAAATTAAAAACATTGTTGATTTGCCTATTAGTAAATTTAAACCCGATGAATTGAAGGCAATCATAGAGAGATACGAAAAGAACCATGTAAAATCTAAAAAAGCGTTTGAAAGAGCAAGGAAAATCATACCAGGAGGAGTTGAGCATAATCTCGCTTTTAATTACCCTTTTCCCTTAGAAAGTAAGCGCGTTTTTGATTGTTACATGGAAACTATTGACGATATTGTATTAACAGATTATTTAATGAATGGAGGCCCGATCATTCTTGGACACAATCATCCCGTTTTGACGGAAAAGATTATCGAAGTTATTCGAGATATTGGACCATGTCATGGGATAACTCACGAATACGAATATCTTGCTGCGGAACAACTTCAAAAGCATTTCCCTTTGTGTGAAATTATAAGATGGCTTCAAACTGGTACAGAAGCGGATATGCTTGCAATAAGGATTGCCAGAGTTGCTACTAATCGCAAATGGGTTATTAAAATAGGTGGTAGCTATCATGGGTGGTCTGATCAATTGGTCTACGATATGCATGTCCCCGGAACAAAATTATTAGAGTCACATGGAATCCCAAAAAATGTGTTTAAATTCATCGATTCTTGTCCTCCAAACGATATTGAAACATTACGGCAAATGTTTGCAGAAAAGCGAAAAGTTGCTGCCGTTATAATTGAACCAATGGGAGGAGAATCAGGGGCTAATCCAGTAAGACCTGGGTTTAATAAAGAAGTAGAAGAACTTTGCCATGAAAATAAAACACTTCTGATTTCCGATGAAGTTGTGTGTGCTTTTAGATTGCATATGGGTGGTGGCCAAGCGTATTATGGTTACGAACCGGATTTATCTGTATTTGGTAAAATTATTGGACATGGGTATCCCTCCGCCGCAGCTATTGGGGGAAAAGAAGAATATATGAAATTCTGCGCTGCAGGAGTAGGTGGTGGAAAAAGAGCATATAGTGGAGGGACACTAGCAGCGAATCCTTTAACTTGTGCTGCTGCATATCACGCTATTAAACTAGTTGAAGAAACTGGTGCGACAGAAAAAGCTGGTAAAGCAGGATCCCGCTTAGCAAATGGATTGAATAAGGTGTTCGAAAAACACGAATTACCATGGTTTTCATATAATTTAGGTGGAACGGTTCATTTTCATACATCGTGCCTATTTGGATTGAGCTTTAATATTCCTGACCAAGTAGGACAGCTTCCATCGAGAAAAAAGTTTATGGAGTATATAGGGGCCGCTTTAGTAGATCAAGAGATAATCTCCGTTGCAGGAAGCAGATTTTACATGTGTATTCTCCATTCTGACGAGATTATCGATGAGACTGTTGATAAAATAGATAAAATCTGCCAAAAAATAGCATAAATTTTTTCTTTTCTTTTAAAGAATTTAAATTTATATAAGTAGGGATTGTTATGAAGATAGTTTTATTTGAACCTCATCCTGACGATTTATTATTTGGACCTGGACCTATTCTTTTAGAATGGATTAAAGAGGAAGAGCACGATATTCATGTTGTAACGGTAACAGACGGAAGGGCGTGTTATAGGTCTGGGGACGACAAATTTTCGGAAGATGTTGCTACAATGACAGAAGACGATGTTGCTGAGATGAGAATTAACGAAGCTAAGAAATCTATTGAATTCTTGGGACTTCCTTTGGAAAATCACCATCAATTTTATTTCCACGATGCTGAAGGTCATAAGTATGTAAAAGAAGGAGTTAAAAAGGTAATGCCTTTAATTAAGGATGCAGATAGATTAGTTTTACCAAGCACTCATAATGACCATGTAGATCATCAAGCTACACACGATATTGTAATTGGTGCTGCAAAAGAACTCAATCTAATTAATGTTGAATTTTTTGTTTATTTTGAAATTTCTCGTGGAAAATTTCAAGAAGACTCGAAAGATAATCAATTCCAACACACAATAAATGAGGAAGAAGCATTCACTTTGCAGGAATGGTTAAAGATATATCAATCCCAAGCAAAGATGAAATGGATGTGGAAGAGTTACACATCATATATCCATAAGGCACGAACTTGGACCTATGCGAAATATGCTTTTGACGACATAGGAAAATATTATAATTTCTAATTTTACTCGAATAAATTTAAATATTTTCCTAGTAGATAGAAGAATGGAGTACTAATTCGAATAATTATTCTTTAAAAATTTCTAATTTTTAAAGAGGATATAGTTTGATGATCGATTTAATCTTAGCTATTTTCATTCTTATAGGGGGCATTGTTCTTGTAATCTTTTCAAGCAAATATGCTGTAAAGCACTCAGCACTGCTCGCCACAGCTTTAGGAATATCGCCACTAATAATCGGAGTAACTTTAGTATCAATAGGCACGGATATTTCTGAAATATTTAATTCGATTATCTCTTGTTCTTTAGGTCACGGAGATATTGACGTAGGAGATTCTGTAGGCTCAGATCTTACCCAAATCACGTTAATCTTCGGACTCTTACCAATAATT